>Ga0193959_1000154_pt1 | contig 27352 bp, 20 predicted proteins | sample FB_2_MG_FD_140333 | JGI IMG/M metagenome (GOLD analysis project Ga0193959, IMG submission 140333) | Microbial mat bacterial communities from the Broadkill River, Lewes, Delaware, United States - FB_2_MG | ecosystem: Environmental > Aquatic > Freshwater > River > Microbial mats | place: USA... | reverse complement strand
CCTCTTTAGTGGGCATAGTAGACAGTGTTTAGAAGATAACCTGTAATAGACTCTTTTTAATAGACAAGGACGAGACTATGGGCTCCAGCAGTAAACAACCCGCCGCACGTAAAGGCGATACCGATACCGGCCACCCAGGGGCCGGGCCAACGGCCATTATCAGTGGCAGTGGCAATGTGAAAATCAATGGTCTGCCGGCGGCGCGCAAGGGCGACCAACTCCAGCCTCACCACCGGGGTACCCGGGTGATTGTCGAGGGGGCGGGCAGTGTTAAAATCAATGGCCGGGCGGCGGTGCGTATCACCGATGCCGTGAACTGTGGTGGCACCATTGCCGCGGGCTCGGGCAATGTAAAAATCGGCGATAACCCCGTATTGCAGCCCCGCGAAGAGGTGGTATTCCCCAAGCAGCGCGGTGGTGCGGCGCCTGTACGCACCCGCACCTCCTTTATACCTCCAGTATTAACCGCCGATGCCCCGGTGCGCTATGAAGCACCGGCGGCTGAGGCCGTACCCGCTGACAGCAAAGTAGTCACCCTCACCTCGACCTTTGCTCGGGACCAATTATTTTTACTGGCCCAAAAAGACAGCCTGGCGATGTTTATAAATGTCGTGCTCAGCACCTTTACTAGCCGCGCCGGCGAGCCGGCTATTCCGGCGGCTGCCATCGAGGCCTTGTATCGCGATGCCCAGCAACAGGCGGGTATACTGACCGTAACCCATCAGGCCAAAGAGTGGTTTGAGGGGCAGGGGGGCTTTTATAGCCCGAGCCAGCAGGTGTGGGTCTATGAAGATACCGTGCGCAATGCTGCCCTACCCAATGGCAACCAGCGCCGAGGGTTGTTGATGACCCTGTTGATCGAAGAGTACGGCCACTATATCGACTGGTTATTGCGCAACCACTACAGCAGCATCGGCGGGGATTCCATCGGCGATGAGGGCGCGCGCTTTAGCTACCGGATGTATCAGCTAAACCCCATCGAGCAGGCGAGCCAGCACTTTGCCGATGCCATCGTCGATGGTGCCCCGGTGCCCCTGATCTGGGATTTTAGCGCGCTGCACAACCACCTAAAAGGCTATGTTAACCAGCAGCGCCAGCAGCGAGAGGACCGCCAAGGGAATCTGGAGTTTTTTAAAGCGGGGGTACTAAATAAAAAGGGGATTTATGGTCATGGTGATATTGAAGAAAAAGGATTAACCAAAGTATTTGCAAGCTATATCAATGAGAGGTATGTTAGGCAAACAATCGACACCATCTACTTCGGCAATTGGCTGCGCGACTTCTCTCAGGCGATTGACCCGATGATTATTCGCCCGATGGCCTATGGTATAGCCGGTGCCGCCGATGGGGAACAGCCGGTGACCGAGCTGTCTCAACACGATACCGCAACCATTACCCTGCCCGAGATCAAGCTCCCTGAGGGCGGCCTATTGGCCAAGCTTAACCCCTTTAACTATGCGTTAAAGCCGGTCTACCATACCTATGAGTTTCGCCCGGTGATGCTCTCGGTCGAGGCGATGACGACAGTGGTTGAAATGGCGGCCACCCAAGAATTTATTCACGCAAAAATGCCCAAAACGGGTGCCCCCCATGCCGATAGCGAGCATGTGCTGAATTACCAAGAGTACCTGACAAAGCTGCGTACCGATTATATCGCGGTCGAAACTAAAAGCTTGGGGGTGTATCGCCCCGAAGAGCATATCGATAACCCCAAAGGGCTGGGGCACACAAAAACCGGTGGCGATCGTGGTGATAAGGCAATTTATGATGCCTTTGTCGGTTTTGTCCCCGATGATGACCCCCAGCATGACATTGGCCGCACCTACGGTATGAAGCGCTATATTCGCAGCGACGACGCCAAATTCCCAACCGCTTATGAGTATATTCGCGAAAAGTTGACCGCTGCTGGTGTCAAGGGCGGGGGCTTTGATAACGCCCAACGACTGATCGATTTTGGCGCGGCACTGCATACCCTTGAGGATTACTTTGCCCACACTAATTACGCAGAGGTGGCGCTGATAAAAAGCGTTGAGGCCAGCGTATTCCCCTGGATCGATGAGGTCAAAGAAACCGGGTTTATCTATGACTATGCCGCCTTATTTGATATAAAAACCGGGCGCTATCGCAAAGAGGCCGGCAGTGATAAATATATTATTTTAGATACTCCAGGCAAAATTAAACCCGGCAGTCACCCACTGGCCACCTATATACCGATCGTCACCGGCACCTTTGGGTCAGTTGATACCGCCGCGAGTGTGTTGCCGGTACTGAACGAGCATGTGTTTAGCCTAGAGATTAAACCTTGGCAGAAGGCAAAATCGGGCGAGCGTAACTTTAACGATATTTTAATACGCGAGCTGTTAAAAGATATTGATAACGCCCAGTCTGATAACTACAAAAGCACCGGCACCAACGACAACTCCTATATCAGAAGCTATGATGCCTTACTAGTGGTCAGAGATGCCATAGCGGATACCGTCGACTGGTTAGTGCCCGATGAGATCGAAAAAGGCTTTCACTGGCTATTTCAACGCATAGGTGCACTGTTTAGCTTTTTGCCCTATGTAACGGCAAAACACACGGCCGATATTTTAAATGATGCCCAACTCTTGCTGGATAAAGACCTCGAACTATTGGAAAACTTCGATGAATTAGAGGCAAAAACCTTCTCGCTTGGGGTCGACCCATCCCACACGCAGGTGGCCAAAGATGACCCCCACAACCCGACCCACGAGCTGGCCGCTGAGCTGGCGATCGAGGCAGTGCGCCAAGTGGGCGAGGCGATGGCCGAGGTTTGGAATGGCACGGGTAATCTGCAAACGGTGTTAGCTATTGTCGATACCCTGATGCGCCACCCGGTAGAGTCCGATTGGCAAGAAAAAATTGTGACCAACTGGGCGCACCATAACCGCCATAAATTGTGCGCGGCACTGACACCCAGCGCGGTTATTGAGAGCCTGTTTCATCTGCAAGAAGAAATCGACGCTGTTCTGGCAGATATCACCAAGAACCTGCCGAAGATAACCGAAGAGGTCGTGGGGGTGATTAACAGCTACTTCGATACTAATCTTGAGATCAAAAATGACTCTAAAGCGTTGTCTAATGCGATAGAGGCTGCAAAAGAAATGGCCAAAGGGCATCGGGCACGCATTGAAGCACTGCGCAAAAAGTGGGACCACAAATACGGCAAGCCCGCCTATTGTGGTTTTGGTTCAGGCGCGCATGGCCATCATGGCCACGGTGGTTTTGGTATTTATGCGGGCCATAATCACGCCCACGATCACAGTGCTGGGCCAACCCATACCTATCATATTCAGCAAGGGGATACACTCAGTGGCATCGCCCTGCGTGGCAATACCACTGTAGCTGAGCTTAAGCAACTCAATGGGTTATCCAGTAATGATATTTTTGCAGGCGATACGTTAATAGTGCCTCATCCTGTTACAGCGCGAACCCCTGCACCTGAGATCACTTTAAAACCACCGTTTAAAGGCTAGTAAAACAAAGCGGGCAAAAACGACCATTTATAAATACTTGCTCTGAGCAAAGGGCGGCAGTGTGTGATAAAACCACTGCTGTTCTTTGTGTTGCGTCCCTTGCGGGTATCCCTTATTGGCATTAGACAATAATCCTTTTATAACAACTACGGTGAAACCGTCTGCGGTGTGTTGCTGATGCTAACGCAGTGTTATGCATGCATCGCTATGGATCATAGGTATTATTTTTTTGCTACTGACTGTTTAGGTCTGATCACAGAGACTATTGTACTATTTTGGCAAAGCAATGTGTTGATCATAGTGCCTTTGCCGCTTGTTTATTGTGCAGATAAAAGAAATTTGTTGGTATCGGATGTACGGGGAATCGCCGTGCCAGATTATGGCAATGCGTATAATCTTGGCACATTATTATACAAAGTGATGATGCACTAATGGGTGAGTGAGCTGTATGTTTATAAGCGTTAGTATCCTATAATCAGAATTAAGTGCAACTAATAAAATCAAGCATAGATACACACTACTTAAGGTAGGTTACACCCCCTGAATCTAAAGGTTGTGGTTAATAGCTATAGTCGTACGGTTGTGTGTTAGGTATAACTTATAGGGTTATTGTGCCCTTTTTATTGTGTACTTAATGATATGCGGTAGCTCTATGGAGATATATTGATTTTATGGGTTTGTGTTTTAATGCGCGGCTGTATTCTTTACTGACGATTGTGTCACTATACAGTGCGTTGTATGAGAACCAAAGTGAATAGTTATAGATCAAATTGTTGTAAGGCTAGATATGCAACTGTGATATTTTTTTGTTCAAATAATCATTGTTTCTTGTAAAAGAAATTTTTCATTTTTTGTTTTTTTAGATGAAAAATGTATTTATAGGCGCCATTTTAAGTGCGTTTATGTTTAAGTACTGGGTATTTGTCGCCAAAAAGTCTAATTTTGTCGGGTTGATGGGATTATTGGTCGCATTATCATTGTTGGCTTTAAAAAAGAATGATACACATCAAGAAATTTTTTCGCCAATTAGGTATACTAGTACATTAGTAGAGTATCTTTTTTTAATTGATGTTCATTTTCGATTTACCGCCACACATAAATAGGGATCTGTTTTGTTAATATTAACGCGCCGTATCGGTGAAACATTAATGATTGGTGATGAGGTTACAGTCACTGTGTTAGGGATTAAAGGCAACCAAGTGCGCATTGGTATTAATGCACCGGATAACATTGCCGTACACCGTGAAGAAATTTATATGCGTATCCAACAAGAAAAAAAAGGTGAGCCCAGTGCACTGGCTCCATCGTCTAGAGCAGATTCGCAGTCTAAAACGAGTAGCCCAACGATTGTCATGAAGAAAAAGCGTCTCACACCTGCTATCGATTAGTTGGTGTACCAACAACCGCTCAAGGCTCAGTGGTAACAAACACAACTGCAATGGATGCAACATACAGCTAAAGTGGATATAAATTGTCAGTATTGCTGTCAATTATTATCAACACTATCGCGGTTGTCGTATGATTGTTACATGGTTGTTACCACTGGTTTTGGTAGTCGAGTTAATAGTTGAATAAGTAGTAGTGAGTGAATAACGCACAATAACTGATCGTTAACAGATCGCCCAATAACGCCCGTATATAGCTTGTACAAGAGGGTTGGGCACAAATAATAGGCCTGTATCAAACAGGTCAGTCTTATCAGTTTAATGTAAATGCGGTTTAAAGCGTTTTGTTAAAACCAACGCAGTTTAGGCGCGTTTAAGTCAAGTATGCCCACTTAAGTCAGAGTCACAAGAGGCTGTATTATGGCTGTTTTTTTGCACGCTGTTGAAGCCGATGGCGAAACCAATGATATAAACCATGCCGATTGGGTGGATGTTGATCTTTTTAGTTGGTCACCTCCCTCACTATCACAACCTTGCAGGCTTACCATTGTTCGCCGCTTAAATAAGCGCAAGCCCTGTTTGCAAGGGTTAATGTTTGCGAATGTTTATTATAAAAAACGCATTCAGCGTATTACGTTAGAAATACCTGTTGCCCCTAACAGTGATGAATACCGCCGCCATACATTAATTGGTGTACAGGTGTTGTCATATCAAATTATTCCCTCTGCTGAGCGTAATGCCAGGCCACGTGAAAAACTGGTTCTTGCCATTGAGCAGCACGGCCATGAAAAAATCAGCTATTAAACATCCGCTAAATTACCTCAGTGCTCACTGTGTTTAATTATTGTTATTAAACAAATTATACTCATAGCTAAGCACTGCTATGGTGTGTTTGCGTTATTGCCAGTAGATAAAGTTAACGGTGTATACGATATTATTAGCCTGCTGAAATGATCTTATGTATCGGTATTGAGTGAGCATTGCCTCGTTGGCAGATAATAACCTTTGGCTATATTATGACCGCGCCATAGCGGTGAGATAGAAAGAATTCTGTGAAAGCCAGTATTTAATGCCTTTTACCTGTGTTATTTATTAAGTATTTTTGTATTGTTTTTTTGCTATATTATTTTTATATATGTTCGCTATGTGTGTTTTGTAGAGTAAGGCCTATCTTATAGGGCTGGTTCTATTTTAAGGCCTGTATCTGGATCTAGCTGTTTTTTAACGGTATGGTTTGCCCGTTTTTTATCTGTAACAACTCGTTATGAGGCTACGCTAATTTCTTTGATCCGATCAATTTCAAAGGTAATGGCAGTATTAACACCTTGCATAACTTGTGATAAACCACTGTAAGCTTTTTCTTCTTGTGAGTTTCTATTAGCGACTAACGCCGATGTTGATGCAAACTCTTCAATAAACGTAAGCAGTGTTTTAACGTGATCTAATGTTTCAACAAGAGAAATATTAGTCTCGTGTGATGATAGTGCTGTATTAATGGCGTGGTTTGTTGCTTTTGGCTGGTCGGTATTTATCATTAAGCACTCCTTGAATCCATATTGAAAAAATCTCCTGGTTCGAACTGCAATAATAATGTTGATGGCAGCCGAACCCAGCATGCTAGTTTTCTAGTACTTAGGTAGGATACTAAAATTTTACATTGTGTCAATTATCTTTATCTCTCATTGTAATATTAATGCGTTTTAGTGTCGCCTTAATGATTAATTTAAACGCGCAGGCCAATCTATTTTTCTGTAGTGTATTATTTTCAACGCAGATAGCCTGCTTATGGGTGTTTACTCTGTGAGAACGCTGTATTACCCGCTGACGTTTTAATTGTATTATTGTATACAGCGTATTTTTTAAGAGCGCTTTATTTCTCTGCTCTTTGGCAGAGTTGTTATGGTATGGTTCTATAGGGTTGCTTTTTGCGCCATTCTGGCTTGTTGCCCGTTTTTTTGAGCGTGATTTTATGGTCCTATGTTAGAGGTAAGTGGGTACCACATAGCACTATTGGCAGCTGTTTTATGGTGATTAATCGCAGTAGCAGTGATGTAATAGTTATACAATAGCTTCGGTAATATTCATATTAACGAGTAGGGGGAGTGCTCTTGGGTGATTGTACTCAATACGTCATTCTTCTAGTCAATTAAGATCTGGGCTCAATGTGTAAGTATCTTTTTGGCCTTTATTACAGGTTGTTTTTTGACGTGAGGCATCTTTAAATAGTGCTGATGTTCAGTATGCTATACAGCCGGTTGACTGCCAGCCCAACATAATAAGTAGCAAAGAGCAATTTATACTAAGAATAAATGAAAATACAGACATGTGAAGATTACTCTATTTCTAACATAGAGGGCTCTATAGTCGCCAGATTAATCATTGCCGTCAGTAATTTTTTATTTAAATCTTCGCCTATTGTTTGTTGTAAGTGTTCTTCTAGTGGTGGCTCAATGTAAATTTCTGATAATAAAACAGAATCGCCTTGTTTATATTCGGGCATGAGAAAAGGAAAGCATAACAGTTCTTTTTCTGGGTTTGAAATTTCATTTATAGCATAGGCATGTTTTTTAAATGTTAAGGTTATTTTTTTATCGATTATATCTAATTGATAAATGCCCATAGGCAGTTTGTTTTTAGTTGTAAAGTTGTGTTTTGCAATAACATTTAAACTTCTTCTTGAGAACTGTTGATGTTCTTTGTGGGCATTAAAAAAAGTGTCTAATGCCATCAGAGTGTCTTGGTTTTGTTGGCAGAATATTTTTTGTAAAAGAGGTTGTTCTTTAGGGTAGTAGCTATCATGAAACATGACCAAACTACTCATTAATGCAGCTGCTCTAGCATTGAGGTCAACAATATAAATATCGCTTTCTTTAGTGTATAAAAAATCCATGCCTAACAAGCCACAGTATTTATATTCGCGATATAGAAAATGGGCTATTTTTCTAAGTTGACTATGGATTTTATTTTTTTGTTGATCGCTAAAAAACGAACCCAGTTGATTGCCTTGAAAAATAATTTTATTATTATCTGCAATATAATAAATTTGCCGAGCAATGGGAAATATCAAGACACTACAATCGCCATTGTTCTCTGGGTTTATATAAAGTTGAGTGCCATAACTCTCTCGGCCAAGATCAGGCATTACTTTTAGTGGATGATCACTATTTAGTAAATCTACAGACGAAGCTATTTTGTTTTTTTCCAATAAATAGGTTCCATTGCCCCCAGAAAACAGCCCTAGCTTCTGGGCTACAGCCGTGTTTGTCGCAATGTGATTAAGAGCGTTATTGCAAGCATCTATTGTTATTGGTGGTTGAATTTCATGGTAGGGAATAATCGCCGCATTACAGGCTTTTAAAATAGGTATAAGCGCACTTTTATGTTCAATTTTTTGTGCTGTATCTGAGTGTTGATAACAATAAGTATGACGCAGGCGGCTCAGCATATGCGGTGCTGGCAAATAAGAAATTAAAATAGCCTGTGATTGCGGGTCTTGTTCGTTAATAAACTGTGTAATAGCCGTTGCATAGTGATCTAGTGCCTGAGCATATCCCGATACAGATAATTCTGACATATTGTTAGTCGATGTTGGCACTAACAATGTACGAATACCTTGGTAATCAATCGGTTTTGGAGCAGGGTGGCGATTAAAATGAGAAACAACGATTGTTGCAATAAGTCGATCAGTACTATTCTCTGAGAGCTGAAACTGACCAGGAAACAACTGTATAGCAATATAATTTGACAATGTATTGACTCACTTATTAGCAGGTATTGTTATGGGCATAACGTTCTAGCTACAGAATCTGTGGTTTGTCGCTAAAAATCCCTTTTTATAAATTATAGTATTGAACTAAGTACTTTTAGCCGTTTTTGTTGTTTTATTTGCGGCGGTTTTTGATGTGTCTTCTTCGTGGTCAGGCGTATGCTCAACCGAGGCTTTCAAATGTTTCTCATGTTCTATTTCATTGATAATATCGATGATTTCTTCTTTTATTTTTCCGGTTACTTGCTTTGTTGCCGTTTCGCCGAACAACCCAGCCTTAACGACTTGTTTGGCAAGAAAGCGACCTATTGCAGGACCTACCAGCCCAGCGACTATACCTGTGCCAACTAATGCGAATTTATTACTTATCATTTTTTTGCTCCGAAAATTAGTGGTAAAGCTAGTATATGTAAAATATTAATATAGTCAATGTAATTGATGTGCTATTGATGTGATTTTTCACTATAAAAGCCTATTCATATTCGGCGAAAAAACTATGGCACTTTATGTCTCTTTAAGAGTGCATTTAGTAATGTTTACCTTTTAATGTTGCCAATGTTTTTGACGACATTATTTAATATGAACAAACACTTTTTTTTAATAACGTTATCGATTAGAGTAGATGTTGATGGATTATTTTAATAATAACAACCATCGTATAGGGTATATGCCAGTCATAAGTAGTAAGAGTAAAAAGCAAGAAAGGTTTTAGGGTTATGAGTGCCGTTATAAAAGGCTATTTGTTGCCTTTTTAGCGGTCTATATTTGCTTATTTGTTCGTTATTTATCATAACAATAGGCATAAATATTTCTTTATTTTAAGGATGCCTGTTATATGTTCCATCTTTTTTCTCCACCAGCATTAAAATTGTGTTCTTCGGTGCCAGGTAGACAGCGATGGCGATTAAGGGGTATTTACAATGATGATAGCTTTTCTCGCGATGTAGAAGAGTATTGTCGTCGTTATGTGGGAGTTCTCTCAGTAACAACAAATACAGTAACAGGCAGCCTATTAATTTTATTCGACACTCATATTGTTAACGAAGAGCGTGTCAAATTAATAGTGTCTTCTTTTTTACGCTCAATGCCTGCCACGACAGAACATACCTCAACCGCAACTACACACAATGAAGATCATGGTGTTTTGGCAGAACATGTTGAACACCACAAAAGATTACCTAAAGAGAGTAAGTTAAATAATAAAAAGGCTATTGTTGCAGATAAAACATTTAAAGGCGTGACTCAAGATACTGCGCTGGGTGTTTTGTACCACCTGTTAGGCGTTAGCCCTAAAAAAATAAGACATGCAAAAATATTGTCAGTTGTTAATGTGCTTGTCGATTTATTGCCTTCATTTGGTTTGGTTCAAATTATTAATAGTGCTCGCAACCAAAACAGTCGTTTATTAGCGGGCATTGGTATTCGTTCAATGACAGCTCAGTTCGCAGTTGTAGGGCTTGCAACAATGGGGTTGTTTACCTTTGCTCTTTATATTACCTATAAGCGGAAAAATGCTTGGCGTGAGCTATCTTCTGATATTGAGCAGAAAATAAAGGTAAATACATTCAATCATATTCAGCATTTAGATATGTCGTTTATTGATGCTAATAATCAAGGCCGACTAACAAAGTACATTATTGAAGATGCTGATAAAGTAAAAGCCTATATGAGCAACAGTGCAGCAGAACTTATTCGACGCGCTGTCTTTAGTAGTTCACTTCTCGCTATATTATTTGTATTGTCACCTTCACTTGGTGTTGTCTCATTTTTACCATTGCCCATTATACTATTGAGTTCAATAGCCTTTAAAAAACCTATGCAAAAAGCCTACGAATATGTTCAAATTAACTCCGGTAACCTAAATCAATTGATTAATAATAACCTTTCAGGATTGGTAACTGTCAAAAGCTTTACCGCTGAGGATGACGAAAAACTACGCTTGGAACATGTAGTATACGATATATCAAACAGTGAAAATAAAGCCTTTGAAACCAGTATGCGCTTTGTGAATTCAAGCCAGTTGTTATTTTTTGGCGGCTGGGTGGCGTCATTAGCATATGGTGGGCAGTTATTAAGCCGTAGTGCTCTTAGTCAAAATGCTTTTTCAACACTTATTTATATGATTCCACAATTAGTTGAAAATTTCTATGGGTTAGATGAGTTGTTTGATAGTCGCCAAAAAGCCCAGCAATCGGCGATGCATTTAGTCGAATTATTACAACAACCAATTAACTTTATCGACGGGCATGCTCTATTGCCTGCCAATAGCCCCTCTAAATACATTGAGTTTAAAAAAATTGCCTTTGAATATAATGATAGTACACCACTATTTGATGCGTTAGATTTACAGATTCCTGCAAACAAAATAACCGCCATTGTAGGTTCTACTGGTTCGGGTAAAAGTACCGTTTTAAAGCTATTAATGCGCCTATACGATACACAAAATGGCAGTATAACTATTGATGGTATTGATCATAAATCATTGCAGATTAAACACTTTCGACAAATGATTGGTTATGTAAGCCAAGATGTGTACCTGTTTAATGGCTCAATCAAAGATAATATTGCCTATGGGCATAAGCAGGCAAGCTTCGATGATATTGTAGCTGCGGCAACGCTAGCTGAGGCCACATCATTTATTGAGCAGCTTCCGCAGGGCTATGAGACCATTGTGGGCGATAATGGAACTAAGCTCTCTGGTGGGCAACGCCAGCGTATTTCTATTGCGCGTGCCATGCTCAAAAATCCACGCATTCTTATTCTAGATGAGGCGACCTCAGCGGTTGACAATGAGACAGAATTGGCTATTGCGCGTGCTATTCAAGCAATATCAGTCGGCAGAACAACTATTATTATTGCTCATAGATTATCGACTATTCGTAATGCGCACGTTATTAATGTACTCGATAACGGTAGAGTTATTGAGTCGGGAACTCATAGTGAGTTGCTCCAGAATAAAGGCTTGTATGCAAATTTATGGAATGTACAAACAGGTGAACCTATAGAGTATTTGTCGCATTAATAAGTATTTTATTAGGCAATATTGTACTTAATAGTATCGTAAAATAGGTGTCGCAAGGGGCTTTAAATAAACTGCTTTAAATAACCTTTATCTAGCCCCTTGCTACAAGAACATATAAAGACATCAGGTTGTCAGGTTGGCGTGCACGTTAGAATTTTTTGTTTTTCAAGATCCCGGATACTTTCCAGTAGTTCATTAAAGGGTAAGCCCGATTTTTCGTGAAGCTCAAAGAGTGGCTTAGTCGTTACTGCTTCTTTGATTAAACGTGCTGTGTTGTTATCTGAAATTAATACAGGGTCTATAAAGCGCCTGAAATTTAGAGCTAATTGATTGCCTTGTGTTTGTAGCTGATCTATTCCTGGTGCCAGCGCAATGATACTGTTATTTTCAATTGTGGTACGATCACCATGTGATAAATAACGATATTCCATAGCAAAGTATATATGCTGTAAATTGTGCCGAACTGCCATTGCCGTGGCTTCGCTAGCGTTAGAGGGGATTTCGTTCCCGTATTGACTATCAAGCAGTAAACAACCTTGTTGACTGAATGAATAATGAGGTTGTAGTTTTTTCATTAAATATATCGCTAGCTGTCTGAGTTGTTGATAGCACGGGCCGCTCAATACGGGGGCAATAGAGATATCGCTTGCAATAACACACCATCCATCGTTGCCTACGATAGTGCTGTTTGTATTAATATAATGGCTTTTATGGCTATCGATAGCGTCAATGGTTGAAAAAACAAGTTCACTTTCCTCTTTGTCGGCATTTTCATCAGGGTAAATAACGCCTGCATATTGTGCATAACCTAGCAAATGTTGGTAGAGTGCACCGGCGATTGCTTCCATATCGTAAAAGGGCAGATAGTGGTTAATTCCCAATATGGCATTCATCATTCGTGGTGCTAATGCCTCTGGTAATGGTGTTGATAGCCAGTGGATTACAGCGCGAAAACACGCTATAAAGGCCTTGCTGTTGTGGCTCATCTTGCACAGTATTTGGGCTAGGGTAAAGTTAAAATAGACTTGATCGGTCTGTGTGCGTAAACCATCGTTAATAGTGAATGCTGTTGTATAATAATGTAAGGATTTTTCGTAGTCACCAATTTGTTTATATAAACGAGCCTGGTTAATGGTATTGACATAATGTAATTGCCAGTCGGGTGTTTTTAATTGGCTTAATTTTTTTTCAATGTCTTTTTCCCATTTAAGGGCTCGATCAATATTGCCTAAGCGACATTGGTTGAGTGCAGATATATTCATTAAATACCAATAACTGCGGTCATGTTCATTAAGTGATGCCTGCGCTCGCGCTAACTCAAAATGTTTTTCTGCCTGCTCTGGCTGGCCCGACATTAATAAACCCCAGCCTTTGGTTTGGTGCAAAGGCCCGGTTAATGTCTGTGCTTGTTCTTGGTTGGGGGCTGCTTGCTTGGCTGCATCTTTAAATTCCATCATGGCAATACGAATAGTTTGTAGCGTTAGCTCCAGCATAGATTTAGCGTTGTTTTCTGGGTGAAAATTATAGGCTCTTTGGTAAAGGCGTAATGCCAGGTCATAAACACCTTTAAGGTAAGCCTGATGTGCAGACGCTGTGAGCACAGACAAGCATTTATTCAACGGGTTCTTATCTAATGTGTCGCTTAATTGTTGATAAGCAATAAATGTTTTTTGATAGGGCAGCAAATTATCATTATCAACTGCTTTCTTATTGGAGGAGAGCACTCTAGAATGAGGTGGTGTTATAGAACAATAAGGTGCTAGCGAAACCATTGTATTAGCATTGTTATATTGTGCATTATCATTTTCATTATAAATAAACACACCCGGGAAATAATCAACCTGTGTGTGATCATCTTTTAATGATGTTGATAATGGCGCTTTAACCGTATTGTTTAATAAACGGTATTGTGCAAAGGGCAGCTCTTCAGGTAGTAGATAGTTATCCGTTATAATTAATAGCTGGCAATGAGATTTTCGTAAACCGTTAGCTAAAAAGTATAATAACCATGCATTGTCAAGCCCCCAATGTAACCCTTGTTTAGGCGCACATACTAATAGCAGCTTTATACCCTGAGCATCAATAGCATGTAGTATATCTTTGGCGTGCTGATGGGCGGCTATGGCTAGATGACGACCTTTATTCTCTCGGTCAATCAAACGGCCAATACTATTATACTTTTCTTCTTCAGCGGATTTTCTTTGTCTAATATCGGGCATTACTGCCGATGGTTCTTGATAAATGTTGAGCTGTTTTGCCAGTTCACTATACGACCAATACGACGACCATGGGCCTAGTGTCAGGTCGGTGGCAATGCATTTTTCTTTTGCGTTATGCAATGTAACCAGTAGCTCAATATCAGCATGGGTTCTACAGGGGTAAATATCGAGCGTTAGTATATTGGTACGTTGAGATAAATAAATTGGCTGCATAATTAACATCCTCACAGTTGCTGTCTAATAAACATAACGCGCGTTATAGATCGCGTTGGCCTATAGCTGCCATATAAAGAGTTGAGTGATTAATACCATCAATACCTAGGTAGTTGTCAACCTCTCTATCTTGGTACCCGCCAAGCGGTGCTAAACCTAGTTTTAAAGCGGCGGCCACCAGCGCCATATTTTGTCCTAAGTGGCCGGCTTCGAGTAATGCATACCGATAACCTCTGGCTTTATATTTAAATACTGTTCGTTGAAATAAGCTGGTTATCATGACGAGTAGCGTGCTATTTTTAGCAATATCTTTTTGTATTAAATGCTGCGACAGTTCTGCGACTGTATTGCCTTTTTGAAGTGTACTTAAGCAATGCTCACGGCTGTTATAGTGATATAAGCCGGGTGCTATGTCTTTAATTTCAGCACTGGTTGCTATATAAATTTCAAGTGGGTAGAGCCCTCCGGCAGAGGGCGTAGCTCTAAATGGCCTTGGAATATCAGTACCTTCATTGCTGCGTGTAACACCGTAACTGTAATAGAGCAGGCTACCTAATTGATCAAATGTGATAGGTGTTGATGACATTGTACGTACGCTAGATCTTGCATGAATGCTTTCACTCAAGCTCATTGTCAATTCATCAGGCGTTGGCTTAAACGGTATTTTAGGGCATGCTTGGTAGGGCAGGCTTTCATAGAGTTTAGTGACTTTTTTGTAGACCTCAGCCGGTGCTGGCGGGGGTGAGTAAATATCCATTTTTGAATTTTCATGAAACAATTCCCACAAACTATCGTCTTCGGCTTGATCGTTCATCTTGAGCGTGTTCCACTGAGCTTCATGGATAATCACGTGACTTCTCCTTATTGACGTTATTATAATTTAAGTAATAACAAGTGGCTTATATTATGGAAAAGGGTGGGGATATGGGTAATCTCCCTCTGCGCGCGTTCGCCCTGCAAAGCCTAGCTTTTGAGGTAAATGCCATAAGCGCTTGCCGCCTAATGCACGCAATTGATGCCCCATGATTAATGGGTGAAAACCAGGAATTAATGCTCTGACAACCGAGAGACCCAATTGAGAGAGATCCTCAGAGGTTACATCAACAAACAGTGGCTGGTGACCTGTGCTGGCAATATTGCTAGCCAGTTTTTTTAAATCAGCAGATACATCGCCACTGCTGAGTTTAGGTAATTGCTTGAAGTCGATAGAGTGCTCACTGCGGATTAAAAAATCAGTGAGATGTACTCGGTGATGCGAGCACCAAAAATTTAAGTGCGCACTTTGGCTATTGACGTTCGTGTAGTTGTCTACCTCGTCTAAACGAGGCAGTTCATGCATCAGCTGTACACTGTGCCTTTCGGTGTGTGCAAGCTCCTCCAGTGCCTTTTTAACGGCATCCTCAGGGTCTAAATCAGCTGACGAGGAGACTGCAATAGGCAAGCTATCGGCTGTTTTACCACGCAGTACGGCCATTACGGTGGCAACACCTGTATCGCTGGTAATATCGATAAGGTGAACGTCATAGCCTACGCATTGATAACGTTCTACTAAATCCTGATTTTGTGGGCTCAATGATGACAATCTGATGTTAGGCCGTGTTAGCTCAGCCTGCCACGTAATTGTAAAAGCATCGCGTTCAATCACTTCACAAAGTCCACCAATAATAGCCTCTTCCTGGCTACAGTGGCAGGCAAGCCCTGTTGATATGGGTTGCGCAAGCGGTACTTCTACCTCATTTTTAGTATAGTGATAGGGCACATAGACAAGCCCTGCTGGTACATGGGTGCTGCTGCCAGTAACAATATTTTCAGCCGCTACCCAGCGCGCGGGTGTTGTCTCCAGAAATGGGTGAAACATAAAGCCTGGTTTGTTAAATTGATCATTATCATAAATTGAAAACTCGCTGGGGTGAGTACAGGTAAATGTAGCGTTGCGGTAAGTACTCAACGGGAAGTCTTCTTTCTGATAAATAGCCGCACTGTAGCGTTCTAAACCTTCGCCAATAGCTTTAACAATGGCATCATTGCGCTCAAGTGCAGCACCACCGCTGCTTGAAAAATTTTGTACACAGCCAAAAGCTCTCGTATCAGCTGTGCGTGCCACATAGCGAAAGAGTTGTGGTGCACCTACATCTGTCGGGTGTTCGACAACAAAGCGTACGATACCTATTTTAGGATCGATTAAATCTGGCAATAAATCCTGTATACGGCGCAACGGCCGTTCAAGTAGTGCGCTCATTACTCTTCTACCTCTGCTAGGTCAGCCCAGGTGTGCTCGCTTCTCGCGGATTTTTCAATATTGGTCAACGCCACTTTATTGATACTGCTACAAGCGCTACAGCGCGGTGCTTTTAACAATTTGGTTGTATTGGTAGTATGTTGCAGCAAATTAATTTCCATGATACGGCCAATTAATGGGTTAGCTATACCCGTTATAAAGCGCATAATCTCAAAGGCGGCACTTTCGCCAAGTACATGCAACATGCTGTGATGATAACCATTGGCTGTTGTTGATGTGCTCAATGTTTCATAGTGGCGCAGTTGCTGAAAATTATCTATCTGTGAATTTTGTCGCAATGAGAGGCATTCAAGGCATGCTGTTTGGTGGGGTATAACAATGGGCCCCAGTTTGCCGACCATATTTTCTTGTAGTACGGCTAAAAATGGCGTAGATGCTGCTATTGCCTTTTTGTTCCATGGTTGAAGCAAGTGTTGCCCACCAAAATCAGAGCAGGCAACAATTAAGGCAGGGTTTTTAATCGCTGATAATGTTTCATAGTGTTCAAGATGGTTAATTGCACTCAATGTATTTTCTGTTTGATCATTAGTGTTTTCATTGATTGGTATATTGCGCAAGCTTATATCATCAATAAAGAGCAGATTACATATATCTGACCGAATTAATGCATTTGCAATAATATTTGATAATCGATTGTTGCCAACGATAACAATACTGCCTTGTGTCGTTGATTGATCCACTGATGCAGGCGAATCTACATTAAAATGCCATAAAAAAATTTCTTCTTCGCTTGCCAAAGACGAAGGCTGATGCCGTTGTTTATTCGATGTTTCTTTATTAACGATAATGCGCCGTGATATGAGTACGTCGAGTAATTGATTGATAGCTTTATGTTGTGAGCCTGAAAATTGGCTGAGTACATCGTTACGTGTTAATTCATTGTTGGCAAATAGTGTTGTTAGAGTACTGAATACTTTTCCTATTGCACTGCCTTCAATATGAGTTTGCAGGCTGCCTCGTTTAAGAATGATGCCGGATTGAGTATGTGCAATATGGTGGGTGAGCAGTATCAATTTTTGGGTGTCGCGAATTGTGTCTTGTGTCATGAGAAACCTGAAATATTGCACAAGCTGTAGGTGATATACAAAGCAGCATGTTGTTGATGGTATAAAGTGGCGCTCCCACCTATTTTTGATGAATTGAGCGCCAGTAAAACACTATTTTTTTAGTATTTTTATTTAATAGTCTCTTCAACGACAGCGCTTGCACAGCAACAACAGCAAGGTATTGATGGGTTTTCTTCGTTAGCATTTACAGTAAAGGTATCGTTCATAGGAGAGTTGATAGTTGTTACATCACTTACAGTGAATAGTTCTTCATTCATCTTTCGTATCCTCGTTTAAAAATTATTAATTAAATTAATATTTCTTTACAACATCTTATTGGCTGCTAAGCCAAAAAGAACCGGGAAAGCCATGCAGTATCAGCAGAGCTTATTGTTTTTTAAAAAGATAATTAATGATGCGCCAAATTAGGTAAAAGTAATTTTTTATTGTTAAGCACTTTGTAAAATTATTTGACTAGATGAGCATTTTATATAGCATGGCTGTTGCTAAGTCAATAGGTATTATAGCGCCTGTTAAACTATTATTGAGAGGTTGTCGCGAATTATATTATTTTTTTTGTTTTATTTTAATTTTGGCATGTATAAGGCTGTTTATTTTTTCAATGATGTCGTACTTTGACTACGCATTCTTATCGATATCGATCTTGTTGGGTAATAATTTTTAAATGATCGTATGGCTGATGTGTTTGATAGCCGGCTAATTTGTTTGGCATATTCATGCTTTACTGGTCGATAGCGCGCATGCAATGCTTATGATTAATTATAATAGATGTTGGTCGATTCCGTTTAAATTAATATAAAAAATCGAGGTTACTAGTATGAAATCTACATTGCTATCATGGATAGTGGTTGTTGTCAGTTTGTGTTATTTCAATACAGCCAATGCTGATCGATTCTCTGCTATAGAAGATGAATTAAAAGCAATGGCACCGCCTATTAATATAAGTACTATCAGTAATGTTTGTTCAAAAGGTGCCGATAAGATAGCGTGTCAATTAACTAATCATACAGATACTGCCTTATTGATTGGTATAACCAGTAGCACAGTGCTTTCAAGAGAAGCTGCCACTATTGACTTTATTAATGATCCTAAAAATAGTGGTTATGAATTAAAAACACCACAGCATGGTAGTATTTTCCAGCTTTCGTTGGTGAATCCTGAAGCGCCTGTTTTGCCGAACAATAACTACAGTGTGATGCTTGAAGACTGGGTTGTGGGCAGTAAGATTGATAATGGCTTTAGCGATTTTGCTACTAAGCCAAAAAATAAAGTCGTATTTGATAGTACCCAACTTGGTCAGGCAATTATTAACCAACAACTCGATTCAGATGCCGTTGTGGCCTTATCAGGTAATATTAACAATTATAAAACATTTGTTAACGATGTAGGCTATGTTATTGATGTGGAATATTTCGTGGGCGCAACCGGTGATATGACATTGGTTGATTTAGCTGGGGGGATAGGCACGAGTGCAAGCCAAAAAGGAAAAATAAGCAATCGTTTAACCAATGCTATAGCTGCTATGGCCGAATTTTTTTAGGGTTCTTTATTAGCAATATCTTAGTTTTTTAATAATTTTTACACAAGGTTTTTGCCTCTAAAAAAACGATTTCAATAATAACAAACTGTATTTTTATGCAGGCCTTGTGGAACAATTACTGTACGCTACCTTCAGTGGTAACTTCATTCATTTCTTTTTCAGATTCAAACAGAGACTTTATATACATGAAGCAATCGTCGTTATGAGTCATTTTCTCACGACCAAAAAGTTTCTCGCTTAGAGAACGAACTTTGTCAACCTGAAAAATATATTCTATTTCAGCAGAAGGGTCATCTCCCTCTTCGACGTAGGCAGTAGACCCTAGGAGGTACCGCCTTCCTTTCCAGTTAATGTAGCTATACCAACCCCAATCTTCGGCATCAGGGTCATCAATTTCTACAGAGTCAGAGATTTTATCCTTAAGCCATACTAATAGGGATTTCCCAAATATTGGATTAATCGGATTCTTATCTTCTTTAGAAACATCAAACATTGATGTTTTTAATGAAATAATAAATTGCATCGGCTCTCCGTGAACACTAACTTCTGCTTAACCAGTAATTGGACGTCTGGGTAAATTGAACCCTTCTAGTGCCTTTTTTATCAGGGATATTGACTAAATATCCGACCTACAGTAAACCCAATAATGATTTTTACCTACAGTGGCGCTTAACAACATGCGTTAGTGTACTGGTTTGCCTTGATTTGTTGCATCGCCAATTTAAAGTATAGCTTATTTAACATTCGGCCTTTCAGCAAGTACCGATGTAATAACACAATCGCCTCAAGCGTTAAAACGCAGCCATTATCACTAATGGGGTCCACGTAAGTTCAGAGTATCTAGTTTGAGACCTGCATGTTCAAAGATATTAATAATAGAGCATCTGGCCAGCGACTCAATGATATGAGCCTGTGGGTTTTAGTCTTCTTTTGGTCACAGCTCAAGCTTATCACCCTCATTTCCCCATTGGTCTGTGGATGTTACCTCTTTCATTATTTCTTAAATATTGATGGGTAATGATAGTAAATTCTCCGCGCTGTTACGTACAGTTGAGATTTAAGTTGTTGATTTTATTGAATTTTTTAATCTAAAAAATTAGCGGCAGACAACTTAGAGTTACCTGAGTGAGGCTTTGCTACAAGAATAGCCATACAAGTATCTACCCTATATATAACCTATTGTTTTTCATAAAGAAAAAAAGGCCTTATAGGCGACAAATTAAATTTGTCATCTTTTTTGTTGTAATTTATCAATAAAATATCAATAATATGAGTGTAAAAATTAAATATAACAATAACATTTAGTGCTGATTACCTAATGACAATAAAAATACGTTCAGTGCGATACAACAAAAAAGGGCATAAATATGGGCAATTATCTTCGCCATAAATTAACGCTATTAACACTTTCATCAGCTTTGATAGCCGGTGCGGCCAGTGCTACTGAGGTTAACATCAGTGGTTATGTAAAAGCCGATGCTATTTACGATACCGATCAAGACCAAGGCGATTTAAGCTTTGCGAACCAACTGACAACAGGGAGTCTTGGGGACAATAAAGAGGGTGGGTTTCGTGCACATGCACGGGAATCTCGCATTCGCTTAACGGCGACCGATGCACAGTTCCCCAGTTTTAAAGCAGTTGCTGAGGGTGACTTTTTTGGCAGCGGCGGCAACGAGGTGGTTTCTAATTCGCGCTCGTTTCGGTTGCGCCATTATTATGGGCAGTATGGCAATTGGTTAGCCGGGCAAGCTTGGTCAACCTTTATGGATTTTATGACCTACCCCAAGATATTGGATTTTGGCACCAGCCCCGGTGTATCGTTTATTCGGCAGGCGCAATTGCGCTATACCCGTGGGGGCTTTTCTTTTGCATTAGAAAACCCCGAGGCGGTTATTAAAGATGCCGCTAATAATACCATTGAGTCTGTTGATCCACTACCGGATATTATTGCGAAGTACCGATACGAGGGTGATCGTATGGGGTTTTACAGCGCTGTTTTATTGCGTCAGCTTGAGGCCGATCTCGATGCAAATACCAGTGCTACCGAATCAACCACCGCAAGTGCTTTACACGCAGGCATTGTATTTAAAACTCGCTCAGGTGGCCGTCTAGGATTAAATGTGATTACCGGGCAGCCCGGGCGCTATCAGCAAGAAAAGTGGGGCTTTGCTGATGCCATTGTTATTAACGATAAGCTAGAGGCGATTAAAAGTACCAGTTTTCAATTGACTTACAAACAAAAATTACACAACGGTAGTTTCAATATCGATTACTCTGTACTTGAAATCGATGATGAGTATGAGACGGAGGTTGAAGCCGTTGGCGGTTTTGAAATGGTGTCAGAAATACATGTAAATCGTATTTGGGAAGTCAATAAACATATTGAGTACGGTGTTGAAGTGGGTCTTGGCAAGCGGGAAGATTTTTCAGGCGATGATGCGGAAAATACCCGTATTCAGGTCTCAGCTAAATACAAATTTTAGGGCGGTGAATGGTCGTGTGCTAAAACATGTTATCTGTACTAGCACACGACAATAGAGTTTAAATAGAAGAGGCTGCTCGTGCGGCTTGATCATAGTGGCCCGAGAGGGCTCGCAAAATACCGGCAAGGTCGCTGAATTGTTGATTTTCACTCTCTTTGCCAGAGAAGCTTGTCATTAGGCAGGTTTCGCGAACTTGACGGTAAGTCTCACAGGCTTGTGAGCCTTTTTCTGTCAGTGAGAAAAGCACTTCTTTGCCTTGCTTAGTATTTTTAACCAGCTCGGCGGCGACTAGTTTTTTTAATGAATAAGAGACGATATGAGTATCTTCTATATTAAGCACAAAGCAGATATCAGCAAGTTTTTTGTCTCTATTGCGGTGATTGAGATGGTGAAGTACCAATATATCGATAGGTGTGAGATCTTGTATGCCGGTTGCAGACATACAACGCACCAGCCAACGACTAAAGGCATGCCACGAGAGGATGAGTCCATATTCAAATTCTGACAATTCGGCACTTTTTTCGGAGACTAAGTGATCCGAAGAAACAATAATAGGTTGAGAGATAATATCTTTATTTATCAATGGGTTATCTTTTTTTGAGGTCATTGAGCATTACCGCTTTAAATGTTAAAAATAATTTGTTGACACTTTATCATCTTTTTGTCTATTTTGAGCTGTCTTATAGTAGCAGACTAATAAGAAATACGTAAAAAAGAATAACGACATACACAGTACGTTGAACGCAAATACCTGACAATGTTTTTTAGGAGAGAGTTGATGAAATATCGTAATACGCTAATAACGGCATCTATTGCCTTGCTATTAACCGGGCAATCCTTAATGGCCAATGCGGCAAGGTGGCAAATGCCAACACCATATGGTGATGGTAACCACCCGACACAAGTGGCTAAGGCATTTGCCGAAGAGGTGAGCAAGAATTCCCAAGGCAAGCTGGACATTAAAGTACATTCAGGGGGTTCTTTGATTAAACACCCTGAGATTCACCGTGCCGTCAAATCACGTCAAGTACAAATTGGGGAAGTGTTTATTGGCCGTTTAGGCAACAATAACCCCGTTTTTAAACTTGATAATGTCCCCTTCTTGGCGACAGATTTTGATGCGGCAGAAAAACTCTATGCGGCCTCTAAAGCCGAGATTGAACAACAGCTAGCCGCAGAAGGCTTAAAATTATTATATACCGTACCATGGCCTGCACAGGATTTGTATTCGAGTAAAGCCATTTTGAGCTTAGCTGATTTAAAAGGTTTAAAAATGCGCTCTTACAGCCCAACGACCTCACGCTTGGCTGACCTAATGGGAACAACACCGGTTAATGTACCGTTTAGCGATATTGCGCAAGCATTTACGACCAGCGTAATCGATGCCATGATCACATCGCCGAGTACAGGTGTCAATAATCAAAGCTGGGATTACATTTCACATTTTACTACCATCAGTGCATGGATCCCTAAAAATATGGTGTTTGTTAACAAGAGAGTCTTTGACAAACTAGATAGCACAACTCAACAAATTATTCTAACGGCCGCTGCAAACGCTGAGCAGCAAGGTTGGGCATTGGGTCGTAAACTATCAGCTGAGCATACAGCAATTTTAAAAGAAAAAGGTATTACAGTGGCTGCACCATCAGCGCAATTGACTCTCGAATTGCAAACAGTGGGTAAAACGATGGTATCTGAATGGCTGGCCGAGGCAGGTGAAACTGGCCAAGCTATTATCGATAATTTTAATAAATAATAAACAGTTGTTTCAGTAGCAAGTCTGTGGGTTAGTTGTATCTGTCTTTATAACGCCAACTTGCTGCTATAAACATTGCTGTATTCGCAGTGTAGGAATCATGGATACATATAAAAAATACTTTTATCTTGCATCAGCCTGGAGCTCAGGCATTTGTTTGATGGCAATGACGTTGTTAATTTTAGCTCAAGTGATTGCGCGTTTTTTTGGAGTTGTTATTCCATCATCAGAAGATTTTGCGGGTTGGATATTATCGGCAACGATTTTTTTTGGTCTCGCTTATACCTTCAATGCCGGAGGGCATATTCGCGTGACTATTTTACTGGGCTGCCTCAGCGCTAAACTGCGTAAAATTATTGAGGTGTTCAACTTAATTATCGGTTTGCTCATTACTGCCTACCTGGCATGGTATGCAAGCTATACCGCCTATGAATCTTATTCATACCATGATGTGACTGATACCTACTTAGCAGTTCCACTCTGGATTATTCAGTTACCGATGGCGTTGGGATCTGTTTTTCTGTGCTTGGCAGTATTAGATAACTTCATTACTTTATTAAAAGGTGATATACCCAGCTATATTGCGGCTGAAGAACAAATTAGTGTTGAGGATTGAGCATGGATATGAGTGTTATTGGTTTTATCTTAGTTGTAGCCATGCTTTTGATGCTACTTAGTGGTGTTTGGATTTCATTGACATTGACCGGATTGGCTGTACTCGGTTTGGTTTTAGTTGAAAACGAAAGTATCGGCTTGTTATTAGGTACCTCTTCATGGAGTGCTATGACAAGTTGGTCATTGACGGCATTACCGTTATTTATCTGGATGGGAGAAATTTTATTTCGTACTCGATTATCAAAAGATCTCTTTGAGGGGTTATCTCCTTTATTGTCAAGACTTCCTGGAAAGTTACTACACGTTAATATTATAAGCTGTGGTGTGTTTGCAGCAGTATCTGGCTCCTCAGCTGCCACAGCGGCTACCATTGGGCGAATGACATTACCTGAGCTATCTAGGCGGGGATACCCTGATTCAATGGCCATTGGTACGCTGGCCGGTTCTGGTACATTGGGCTTGTTGATTCCACCTTCGATTATTTTAATTGTTTATGGTGTGGCCTCTGAAACCTCAATTGCCCGCTTGTTTTTAGCCGGTGCTTTGCCTGGACTATTACTGGTTGGCTTGTTTATGTTGTATACCGTTTTATGGTCTGTGCTAGGCGGAGCATCAATAAAAGCCATTGATGAGCAAAGCTACAGCATGCGACAGAAAATCGTGGCTTTAAAAAAATTATTGCCCATTGTTGTATTGATCGCAGTTGTACTAGGGTCAATTTATAAAGGAGTTGCAACACCAACTGAGGCGGCAATGATCGGTGTAGTAGGGGCATTGTTCTTATCGGTTGTGACTGGAAGTTTTACAAAAACTAGCTTTGCCGATAGCGTATTAGGTGCAGTTAGAAGTTCTTGTATGTTAGGTTTAATTCTTCTTGGCGCGCATTTTTTGACCTTGGCAATGGGGTTTATTGGCTTACCTGTTGCGCTCGCCGAGTGGATTGCTGCACAGGGGTTAAGCAAAATCGAACTGATCCTGTACCTGACATTCTTTTTTATTATTTTAGGGTGTTTCCTAGATGGTATTTCGGTGGTGGTATTGACCACAGCAATTGTAATGCCGATGGTGCAACAAGCCGGCATTGATTTAATTTGGTTTGGTATCTTTCTGGTACTCGTGGTTGAGATGTCACAAATCACACCACCTATAGGTTTTAACTTATTCGTTATTCAATCGCTGACAGGAAAAAATATTATCTATATTGCAAAAGCTGCTTTACCATTTTTTCTAATGATTGCTATTGCCATTGTTATTATTACTGCTTTTCCAAATATCGCCTTGTATCTACCGCAATTAATGACGGCTAGATAGCAGGTACTTCTATTAACCTTTTTATGAAATCTTTTATACGATGAGTTCTTCTATGTGGAAATTTTGGGTCGATCGGGGTGGTACGTTTACTGATATCGTTGCGCGTAAACCAAATGGTGAATTGATAACGCATAAATTATTGTCTGAAAACCCTGAGCGCTATAAAGATTCAGCAGTGCAGGGTATTCGGGAACTGCTTGGTTTAACACAAGATGCAGCGTTGCCAGATAATATGATTGAAGAAGTCAAGATGGGCACCACGGTAGCAACCAATGCGTTATTAGAGCGAGGTGGTGAGCGAACAGTTTTACTCATTACTAAAGGTTTTGGTGATTTGTTACGCATTGGCTATCAAAATAGACCTAAATTATTTGATCTCAATATTGTTCTACCTGAACTGCTTTATGAACGTGTCGTTGAGGTAGAGGAACGAGTTAATGCTGATGGTGATGTGCTACATGAGTTAGACACTGCCCAAGTCGAAAAATCATTGAAAGAGCAGTATGCGGCTGGTTTTCGTTCCGTCGCGGTTGCATTGTTACATGGGTATCGTTTTCACGAACATGAACGCAAAATTGCCAAAATCGCACAGGCAATTGGTTTTGAGCAAATATCGCTTAGCCATCAAGTTAGCCCTTTAATCAAGTTAGTTTCACGTGGTGATACAACCGTTGTTGATGCGTATTTATCACCCATATTACGGCGTTATGTTAATCAAGTGCGTGAGGCGCTAGAGGCAGATAAAGGCGGCTGCAAATCGTTGATGTTTATGCAATCAAATGGTGGCTTAACGGATGCATCGTTGTTCCAAGGAAAAGATGCTATTTTATCCGGCCCGGCAGGGGGGGTGGTCGGTATGGTAAAAACAGCCAAAGAACTTAATATTGAAAAACTTATTGGTTTTGATATGGGGGGAACCTCGACAGATGTATGTCACTATGCCGGAGAATATGAGCGATCCTTTGAAACCGAGGTAGCTGGTGTTCGTATGCGAGCGCCAATGATGAGCATTCACACTGTTGCAGCAGGCGGTGGCTCAGTCCTGTCATTCCAGGAGGGGCGTATGCAAGTCGGTCCAGAAAGTGCCGGCGCGAATCCAGGACCTGCGAGTTATCGCCGAGGTGGGCCTTTGACGGTAACAGATTGTAATGTGCTATTAGGCAAATTACAGCCTGAACATTTCCCTAATGTTTTTGGCGTTGATGGCGACCAGCCACTAGATGCTGCTGTTGTGCGTAAAAAGTTTACGGCACTTGCACAAGAAATTGCTGCTGCAACAGATGAGGTAGAAAAAACACCCGAAGAGCTTGCCACAGGTTTTTTACGTATTGCGGTTGAGAATATGGCCAATGCCATTAAGAAAATTTCGGTACAAAGAGGCTATGATGTAACGCAATACACAATGAATTGTTTTGGTGGGGCTGGTGGTCAACATGCTTGTTTAGTCGCCGATGTGTTAGGTATAGAGCGTGTACTGATTCACCCATTTGCCGGTGTTTTATCGGCATTTGGTATGGGCTTAGCTGATATTCGTTCTATCCGGGAGCATCAATTTATTAGACCTATAGAGCAGGTAACAGCAGCACACACTGTCTTGGACAAGCTAACACTAGAAACACAGGGCGAGTTGATTCAACAAGGCCTAAGTATTGATTTAATTAAAGTGGTGTGCACCGCACATATTCGCACCAGTGGTTCACAGCAAACATTAGCAGTGCCATTTGGCTCTGTCGTGGCAATGACCGATGCCTTTGAAGCAGCTCATGAGCAACGTTTTGGATTTGTTCCAGAAGATCATGAGGGTTTGATTATTGATTTACTCACGTGCGAAGCCATTGGCGAAACGGGTGAGTCGATCAACATTGACAATATCAGTGTTGAATCCGACCAAGCGACAGTTTGTCAGTTGTGGGTTAATGGCCAAGTACAAGATGTGAATCTATATGATCGTCAGCACTTAGGTATGGGAGCACGCGTGGTCGGGCCGGCCATCATTAAAGAGTCAACGGGTACTAACATGGTAGAAGCCGGTTGGCAGGCCGAAGTGGTGACGGGTAATAACTTATTGTTGCAGCGCATTGTACCGATTGAACGTGAACATGCGGTTGGTACCACGGCTGACCCAGTGATGCTTGAAGTGTTTAATAATTTATTTATGTCGGTGGCTGAGCAAATG
>Ga0193959_1000152_pt1 | contig 27414 bp, 28 predicted proteins | sample FB_2_MG_FD_140333 | JGI IMG/M metagenome (GOLD analysis project Ga0193959, IMG submission 140333) | Microbial mat bacterial communities from the Broadkill River, Lewes, Delaware, United States - FB_2_MG | ecosystem: Environmental > Aquatic > Freshwater > River > Microbial mats | place: USA... | reverse complement strand
CCTAAACGGTTGAAAATCAGGGCTTTTAGCCGTGGTGAAATGAATTTGAGTCTTGATTTTAACACACTGCTTTAACACAGCTCAATCTACTACTTTTTGGCACCAAACCTTATATCTTTTTAATACTTCCTTGTTCGACTCGTTACAGTGCTTACCCAAGACAATAAACAGGTTAAAATTCGAAACGCAGCAGAAAATTATTCCGAGTGATTGAGCTTGTTATATGCCTTCCACTCACCATTACCCTCTCTTTCCCAATGAATGCCATCTATCGTCTTATACCTTCCTGATGTAATGCAACCACCTCCGGCTCCTAACGCTTGAGTGCAAGTTTGCACAAAAAGCTCACCACCTTCTAGAAAGTGCATTTTTTGACGAGTACAAGCATGCCCAAAAGGATAAAAATCAGGTTTAATGATAAGGCTCCACTCAACGACAACCCCCTTAATGACCTTTGCCTCATAGACCTTACAATCTTGGATACCAAAAATTAATGACTCTTCGTTGTTTACAGGTGATAATTTAACAACGGGTTCAGTAAACGGGTTTTGAATATGAATAACTTTTTGCCTTTCCTCATCAGTTAACGTTAACGCTTCTATCTCATCACTACAGCCACTTATTATAAATATAACTAACAATAATGTTATTATAACATTGAATAATTTGATCAGTTTACCCCCCCAAAATATAACACTTCAAATAGCGGCGGCCAGATAATATGGAGCAAGCGCTCTATATGCTTCAATTACCCTCTGCCATTTTGAAGCTAATAGGTTAATAGCACTAAATATTTTCAATTTATATTCAGAGCCGCTAAATATAATGGCAGCTTATGCTAATGAAGCAGCAACGGAATTCATCAATTGAAAAACGTCACCCTACGGTGCCTAGTGACTGGCTCTGTTAAACACTTATTGCTTTTTTATCCATTTCTTTTTAAAAGGGATGATCCGAGTCTCTAATATTTTGTGTGTTTTGCCATCTATATACTCCCACAATTGCAGAGTGATAATGTCTGAGTCCACTTCATTCTCCGACTTTGACCCCAGGCCAACCCTTGCGTAACCACTTACCACCCCTTCATCAGTTGTACTAAAACTTCTTACAGCCCATCGGATATTTGGGAATACCCTAAACTCAGCTTTTCCTTGATAAGATTTTTTGTAATAACCTTCTACAAAAAATATCATATAAGAGTCAGTTTCTTCATAGACTGAAACACGTAGAAACCTACTTTCTTTACCCAGCCTGCTACCCTCATAAACTGTCTTGAGATCAATTTCTTCGAGTTCGATCTTTGTATCGAAGGGGCGAAGGGCTAAATCACCACTGACAATTTCTCTAGAAGCAGCTTTACTATTACACTCCTTATCTGAATAAGTGATATCGCCATTTTTATTTGTACATTTAAATATTTCTGCCTGAGAGTAACAGCAGAATATCAGTGTTAATAATGTGAGTAGTTTTTTCAATGATCCACCTGTATTTAGTGCCCAGCTAAGCCGCAGAAACAGAGTTAGTTATTTTACGCAAGCGTAGCTGAAAAACACAAAATGAGCAACGCAGTGACGGCGATCTTCCCCGGGTAAAATGGACACTACAATTATTATACTGCACACTGTTCATATTCTATCGGGGATAAATAATCTAGCCCCGAATTCTCATGTTTTTCGAGACTGGGTATATTTGGGCATTTGCCACTAAGCAACGTTCAAATGTTTTTCACCCAGAACGTGTAGATAATCCACATCCAAAAAAAACAATTTGATTGATATTATCGTCGACATAATTAGGCATAAAGATACCGATAACAGGCTAAAAGATGTATTTTACTATAAACAAGAGGCTTTTATCGGTATTAGTTAATTATTCTACAGTTTGAACGCCACGCACAGGGGCGGCCAAGCGCAGTGTTTTAGACGTCCCAGCGACCAACGGGAGCGATTGCTGCGCCTTGTTATGCATTTACAACTTCAGTTTTAAGAAGATAGTCATGCCCACACTTGTTGCGGGGACTAAAACCAACTAAATAATTGATACATGTACATATTGCTAGCCATATAGTTATATATGAAGCTATAACAGGGACTAGAGTACGGAACAATAATACAATTACACTACTTGTACCAACTACCTTTAAGCCCATAAGTTTTTTACCGTATGATGCTTGATACTTACCAAGGAAATAAATATTTATTAATACGTAGCCTACAAAAAATACTAAGGCACCAATTAAGCTAGAGTATTTAGTTAAATTAATATTTAACCCACCACCTAATAAACTAATCATGAACACAAGCAAACCTAAAAATACTAAGCCAGTAATTAATGATAGAAATATATCAATAACTAAAGCAATTGCTCGTTTAAATTTAAACTGCATAATTTTTCCTATTCGATGCATAACGAGATTGTAGCAAAACAAATACTAACATTACTAATTCACAGGCCTCATTTTCTACTTATCCTTGATCACCATTTAACCACACCCCTTTAATATAATCACCTATTATGTGAGATGTTCAGTATGTCATGTGGATATCTCTGTGGACTACGCTATTGCGCCATAATTCATTAATTTTTCTATATTATGCACTAAACAATAGAGCTTCCATTGACTTTCTACTTTCCTCGCAATGAAAACCGGCTCAGCCTTTTATTACTTTCAATGTTACCAAACACAGGTTCCACCACCGGCATGCGATGGGCATAAATAACTTTGCCTTTTTGGCTATCCACTCGTTTCTTCATCCAGTCGTCGCGTTGGCATGAGTAGAAAATGTTTTGGATAGTCGGAGAATTCACGCTTTCAATCTAGCAACTCTACAACTCGCTTATAACGCATAGCCTCTGCCATACCAAAACCTGCAACACTTTTTTTCGCTTTGGTTGTGGTAAACACAGGCACATTGATACCCACCAAATAACGGGCGATTAAATCATTTGAACAATGCTTGATAGTAGCGCTTAGCAGGTGATTTCTCAGCTGTGCAGCAGTCACTTGAAGCTGTTCTTGAGAAACCGAATCATGGTTGTTAACCTCAGGTAAAATAGCGGGACTTTTTTCGCACACTGTGCAATGGCCGCAGCGCTCGGGTGCATTGAGATCATCAAAGTACCTTGCCAAACCAACGCTTAAACAGCTATTGCTTTGTAAAAAATCGATGAGATGCGCAATACGTTTAATCTCACTCTCTTCATGTTGTTTAAATTGCTGATGCAGGCTGTCAGCAAGGTTAGGCTGATGGAGTAATGTATCGTTAACCGAGAAGACCTCTATATTACCCGAGGGTTTTAATTGTAACCACTGTTTATCTTGCATGTATTCAAGCGCAGTAATAGCGCGCTTGCGCTCACCGCCATAGTTGTTATACAACTGGTCAAAATCGATCAAACCCCATATTTTTTTAAATGCAGTCGCATCGAACAACGCTTTCACAAAACTTTTACGTTCACCGTCAAAGGCGTCAATAATAGTTTCTTGAGCAACCAACAACTTAATATTATATTCCGCTGTGTAGCTGTATTTTGGGGCAATAACACCTGCCATTTCCAATTTTACAAGTAGCGTTTTTAATGTCAGTTGGCGAATATTGCTCTGATTAGACAGCGCATATATCTGAGTTTCCCAGTCACTTTTTTCTCTTTCTCTAATCGTATCAATAACCGACTCGACACCCCATAGCTCAGGGGTGTCGCCATAAACAAAGTTCTCAAGGGTATTTAGTGTTGCCAAATTACCCAACACATAGCAGTTTGATATGCTTCCGTCTCGCCCCGCACGACCAATCTCTTGGCTATAGTTTTCAATAGATTTAGGTAGGTCATAGTGTATAACAAAACGAATATCGGCTTTATCAACGCCCATACCGAACGCAATGGTTGCAACCACAATGGGGGTATCGCCTCGCATAAATTCATCTTGCACCTGTTGGCGAAGGCCATTATCCACCCCTGCATGGTAAGCCTTAGCAGCCAGGCCCGCGCTATTTAAATAAGCGGCTATACGTTCAGCGGTATGTTGTAAGGTAACATAAACAATGCCACTCACACTGCCTTGACTCTTAATTAGTTTAACCAGATACTGAGGTTTATCCTTTTCAATCACCGGCAGTACATGCAAGTGTAAGTTGTTTCGATAAAAACCAGTTTGAATGACAGCACTCTCAGCAATGGAGAATTTAGCGGCCATATCATGTTTTACTTTTCGTGTTGCTGTGGCGGTCAGTAACAACGCTTGGGGGATCTTTAAATCCTGCTGATATTTTGGTAATTTCAAATAATCGGGCCGAAAATTATGCCCCCATTCAGAAATACAATGCGCCTCATCAACGACCAGTAAAGAAATCGGTGTATTTTCAATAAGCAAGCGAAAGCGTTCATTTTTAAACCGCTCAACTGATACCATTAATATCTTGAGTTTATTTTCGCGAATCTCACTGACAACACGGCTGTATTCATCATAACTTAAACTTGAATCCAGGCTGGCAGCAGCAATATTATGTTTATGTAAAAACGCTAATTGGTCTTTAATCAACGCCAACAGAGGCGAAACAACTAATGTTAGGTATGGGAGTTGGGTAGCTGTAAGCTGATAGCACAGTGATTTCCCAGAGCCCGTCGGGAAAATAGCTAACGATGACTGCCCTGAGAGCAATGTTTCAATGACAGGTTTTTGCCCTTCACGGAAGCCATCAAAACCAAAACGTTCTTTAAGCACAACGTCTATGTTTTTCATACCCGCCCTTACATCTCATCTTCGTTTAATCCAGTTTGACAATATATAATCACATCAATATAAATGCAGCCTTATATAATCTTAACATATTCGAATAGTAGTTTTTCTTCAACTTACTCTCTTAACCACCACTAGCTTAACGATGATACTACCGGAGGTTTCTGTTGCATAACTCATCACCTGTTAATGTAATGCTTTACATGACTTATCACAAATCCCTTTTCGAACAAGCTATTGGCATTCACGTCATCACTATGGTTATCTCTACCGTGCTTGGCCTTTATTATGTTGTCACCAAGATCAGGCCAAAAAACTATAGTATTACCACCAGACTTTCTCTTACGAGCATTTTATGTAGATAGTCATGCCGATACCTACAAACCACGACACGAGTGCCGACCGGGCCATCGGTATCGTGGAGTCATCATCAATGTCGCATCATGTTGGCTTGTTAACGCGCAAGTAAATACTCAATCGCGGTATTAATAGCTATATCTGTTTCTTGTTGACGCTCTTGCTGTGTAAACATAGCTACACTAATATCAACAGGCACGCCGCTACCTTCAAACCATTCGCCCTCAGGTGATAGATATACTTCATTTGAAAAACTGATCTCAAAACCGTTAGGCAGTTTTTTTTCTAGCTCGTCAGAAAAGGCGCCCTGAGTTGATTCACCCATTAGTGTGACATGATTAAGCGAGCGCATAGCCAATGAAAAGACTTCGGCAGCACTCACCGTAGAGGCGCTGGTTAATAACACAATAGGTTTAACATACTGGCTCTCACCACGGGGTTGCAGGTAAACATCGACGAGTTCGGTTCGCTGCCCAATTTGGCCCGCCTGCTTGCTGTAAACATGGGTTTTTTGATCAACAAAGCGGCTGGCAATCGCCAGCGAAAGGAAATCATTGCCGCCACTGTTGGTACGCACATCAATCACCAACCCTTGGGTATCGCGTATATCACGCAACACACGGTCTAGTGCACGCTCTAATGCGTTGAGTGATGCACTGTGTGTATCGTCATCAGAAAACCCCGTCATAGCATCAATTCTCAGGTAACCTAAGCCATCGTTGACAAACCATGTTAATAATCCATTTGCGTCTGTGTTGATCTCGCCGGTATCGCCGGCGTATTCAAATGCCACATCACGGTAGGCCAATAGCTGTGTTGCAATATACTGGTTAGCACGCTCACTATTAGCTTGATCCAGTGGTGCGCTAAGGTTGTTATCTACCATAAACTCGCTCAATAATAGCTGGGCAAAAAGTGGTTTATTCTGGCCCCGGGCAACACCAACCGGGCTTGAAATACTAGTATGAATATCCTGTAGAGATAACACCATTGGAGCCATTGCATCAAATACCTCGGCAGCGGTGCTTTGCGGATTAACGAGGGTTTGTGCCTGCTGATACTCGGCATCCCAGTCAATGTTGCTACGTTCAATAGAAATAGAATATGTATTAATCAACTGATATAACATCGCAAGATCTTGCTCAGGCTCGGGCCGGTAATCGGCATCACCCAGTTGGGGGGTGTATCCTTGCTGACACACCTCAGGTAATGCCTCAGCGCGCTCAAAGGTAATCGCCGGGGCATAAAAATCAGCGGTGCCGGTATCGGCAAAGAAAACCAAGCGCTCACTATCCAGACGGTACTGTTCTGTAATTTGCGCGTCATTATCGATAGTGCCTGAATCACTGAGCAGGCAGCTATCGTAGGTATAATCAATAAACGCCGCTTCGCGCTCGGTGATAGACAAGCCCATACCATAAGCTGGCGCTAGCCAAACACCTTGATATTGTTCTGCAACAGTACCTGAGGATGAGCGACTAGCGCTGCCGCCGCAGGCAAACAATAAGCCCGTAGTCGCAATTAATAACACTGGGTATAAGGTGAAATATTTCATTTTAACTCCGTTTTGTCTTTGATAAATGACGACAGGCACCGTAAGGGTTAAGTGCATAATGAGATGACTATCGCTAGGGGGTAAAAAGTGCTATAGCTTTGCCACTACAGGGGTCATTGATTGCATCACCTTCGCATCTGGGCAGGCGGCGGGCGCCATCACAAAACTCGGAACGAGTGCATTTAAAAAGGGAATCACAACTAAGAACAGATCTTCACTATTGGGGCGCACCACTAGGCAAGTTTGCTCATTCGCGCCAAGCTGTATTGATTGCTTTGCCGCCACACTGCCTTGGGCTTTTACCTTTAGCTCATGCATCCCGGCAGCGAGTGATAGTTCGATATATTGGTCTTGGCCTAACTGTGTAAAGTAGCCGTCTTTAGTGCCAATATACGCATCGGCAAGGCTCGCTTGCAGAGCACTTGATCGGTAAACCAACAGCTTAGCCTGACGCTCATCAGCCTGTGCATTTGGAATATCTGCTGTCACCGATGCGCACCCCAGCGATAGCAGGCAAATAGCGATCAATAACAGTTCTGTGATACGGGTGATAGATACATGTTTTATAGTCATGGCGTTCCTCGTTGATCCATGTTGAAAGCCTCCTATTATCGGTAGGTGACACGCAAAAAGCGTCTGGGACTATAGGACAGGACACACCTTAACTAGCGCTAAAGTACTGATTTATAAGGCCGGATAGATAAACGGACAATATCATGGACAATTCAACAATCGGTCAATACGAAGGAGAGGACAATGGATAAAATCTGGCTATTGTTAGCCAATATCTGCGGTGTTTGCCTGCTATTACTGCTGGGCGCACTATTACTACACATGCTGCTTTACTAAAAAAGCACGACGTATATTCCCATCATTAGGATGGCGTGGCTGTGTTTAGGATCTCTTTGCGGTATTGGCTGGGGGTTTTACCGGTGTGTTTACGAAAGGCGCTGTAGAACGCTGACTTTGAATTAAACCCCGCGTTCATCGCCATATCAAGAATGGTAAATGAGTGATTGGGTTGTTGTAGTACGTCGAGTACCGCATCGACACGGTAGCGATTCACGAAGTCAAAAAAGTGCTGGCCGCGCTGCTCGTTGATCGCCTGGGATAAATAATTGGCAGACACCCCCAAGCGCTGCGCCAACTTAGGAAGCGACAGCTGGCTATCCAGATACAACTGTTGGGTTTGCATCGTCTGCTCAACTTCATTGATCAATGCCATCGCCAGCTCGCTCGATAGTGACGAGTGTTTGTACTTAAGTGTGGGGTTATCATCAATATAGTCAGTTTCTGGAGCGGGAGCAGTTGCCAGTTCAGTATCAAGGGGGGGCTTTGGGGAGCGTTCGCGGGAGCTAAAGATCAAGGGCTGTCGCAGACCGAGATAGCCCATCAAATAAATAAACGCGACAATACTTAGACCTAACAGTGCCTCAAGCATACCGCTGTACCCCTCGGGATCATCAAATAACTCTGAGATCAACCAAAATAAATACACCACCATCAGGCCTGCAAGCAGGTTTCGCAGCCAATTCAAGCTAAGCGTTTCTGTATAAGAAAAGTTATCCATCACCCGGCGTTTATGGCGATAAAGCAAACGCATAGAAAGCGCAAAATAGACACTTAGATGAATAATGGCCAGACACAGCTCTACATTGCCCAGCAATAAGCTCCATGCCGTCAAAATAGGATTAGCCGTATCAATCTCAGCTGAAAGAACCTGCTGTTGCACACTGCCTTCTAGTAGAAGTAGAGGCCATGTAACAACAACGTGTATCAATGCGGGGAAAAAATGCCACCATTGCCGCCCAACCCAGAAGAAACGCTCAGGATGTGTTAATTCACGGGTGTAGCTGTAAATCAGTACGCCATAGAGAAATTCTTTTGGCCAGAGCACGGTTTGCACTTGGGGATAGAGCTGCTGCGTGTCAATCAGTGCTATACAGTAAGACAATAATGACAAAGCAAATAATAGCGTTAAACAACCGAGATAGCGATTAGCTCGCCGGTTACCCACCCGGCTCGACAATAACGCACAGGCAAGAAAGCCACCTTGTGCTGCACCGAGCAGGTACAACACCGGTACTAGCACCGTAGTAGACACGTTGATTAACATGCGAGCCCTAACGTCAACATACTGCCACCGGGGCAGCAAGCCCCATAAATGACTGAGCGGTTATAGAACAGGCAGAAAAACTGCCACACTTTAGCGAATAATCATAATGGGATTTAGCTGTGTTTTCAAATAAGCCCACCTCCCGTACCAACAATAATACCCACTCCAGTCGTATGCTATATGATCATTCATGCTACGATTAAAAATGTAATGCTTATCCAGCTTATCAGTATCGTACTGGCTGGCAGTATGAGGCATCATATATTGCACAAAACACTCTCACTGCAATGATCTCAGGTACTAGACTATGCAACACAATACACAGCAAAATAAAGACAATGCCATTGCCTTTTATAAGATGGCTTACCTAGGCAAGCCCACTGAGGCAGTTGAGCAATATGTGGGCAGTGACTATAAGCAACACAACCCTTGTGTGGGTGATGGCAAGCAAGCTTTTATTGACTATTTTGAAGCGATGGCTAAAGACTATACCGATAAAAGCATCGACTTTGTGAGAGCAGTTGCCGAAGGTGATTTAGTCGCTCTGCATACGCATCAAATTTGGCCGGGCGATGAGCAATATGTCACCATGGATTTTTTTCGCTTTGATCACCAAGGGAAAATCGTTGAGCACTGGGATGCAATACAAAAAATTCCGAGTGAAACTAAAAACGGCAACACTATGTATTAGCGCACTTTATGCAGCAATAAAACATATCGCCATTGTATGGGAATCTCTGATTAACCTCGGATAACGTCTGGCCGAAGGGCGTGGCTAAAATCCGTTTATGCGGTGTTGGACTTCTTGCTAAGGACGACGCCATTAGCTGCAAAGCCCGCCTTGCCTAAACGGATTGTAGACTCACGCAGAAGTCATTCGAGGTTAATCAGAGACTCCTATGTATTGATCGATGCGTACAAGGTTTTATATATGGGTTTTATATATGGGTTTAACATCTAGGCTTAAGAAAAAATACCCGTAATGTTTCACGAAGGTTTACTACACTCAAATTACCAGACGACCACTAACTTCCCTATTATATTTTCAGCAGGAACCATCCCCCAGACGCGACTATCGGCTGAATTGTCTCGGTTATCCCCCATAACAAAGTAGGTATTTTCAGGAACCACCACACTGAAATCACGATATGGGTTCGCATCATTGATATACTGTACTGAATAGGTATTCCCATCTAGTGTTTCATTATAGATAATAGAATTTTCTACACGCTCTACTGCAACCTTAATACCGTTGATATACAACTGTTTATCTGAAAATTTAACCACATCATTAGGTAGGCCAATGATTCTCTCAACAAACATACGCTGATTATGCGGCGGGTGCAGCACAAACACTTCACCTCTGTTTGGCTTTTTACGTGATTCAATATCGGCACTGTAAATATTAAGGCCAAATGTCCCGTAACGACCATACCCCCACTTAGAGATCACTATATGATTACCTACACGTAATGTCGGTAGCATTGATGCTGACGGGATATGAAAAGGCTCATATAAAAATGAGCGGAAGAAAATAACCCCAACCATAAATACAACAGGAATTAAGAGCACACCCCACCAATAGCTGTACCATTTTCGAATAGGTTTGGCATCTATTTTTTTTGACGTGCGAAAGGCATGTATAGCGCAAATCACCGCTAAAATAATACCTAATCCAGAATAGCCCGTTGCTTTACTTAAAATAATATCAGTAGCGACCAATATAACGGCACTGCACAAATAAAATAATGCCCACTTAAACTTTGCCAAATAGACAAAGGCCAATGGTTGAAATAAAAGACCTAAGGTGGCGGCAAACCATTTGTTTGGCATAGATGAAAATCCATTAAGCTATCAGATACGCTACAAAACAACGTTAACTCAGTATAACATTATTAATGGTAATGACGGGCTATTAATATACACGCTAAGCGAGTCGGGCTTTGGCAACAGATCTTACAAGCCCGCTAGCTCGTGGCGAATATTCTGCTGTGCTTGGCATTCAAAACGCTCGACAAACCAAGGGTGTTTATAGATCGCCGGCCGGCTGAGTAGCTCGCGTAAAAAGCCTCGCCGACCTCGCCGGTACACGATCTCAGGGATCAGACGATATTCAGCGCGAACCGCGCGGCAATAGTTGCGATACGCTACAGTCTCAACCCCCAAGATCCCCATATCGGCATCTAATACTGCACAAGCAGGTGCATTAGGGGGCGCCTGTATATTATGCGACTTGGTGGCATTTATCATATCAACAACTTGGCTGATCACACTGGGTGTCACACACAAACGATGCAGCGCTTTTTTTGCCTGCACGGCACTGCGCGCTTCGTTATCGTTTCTACCCGGTTTATAAATGTAGTCGTGATACCATACAGCCCAAAGGCTTGCCACATCGCCAATACCCGCCTCACTGAGCCACACTAACATCTGCGCAATATGTGCAAGTGTATGATAGTGTCGGTGCTGTTGGGTATAAGCTTCGGTGATTGCATTAAACTCGGGGGCGGCTTGGGCACTATCGACCATTGATGCCGCAATTAGTGCATCCCACTGGGGCTTAAGGTTTATCGTATCTATATTTATCGTACTCATATTGTTTGTACCCATGAGCGCGCCTCGCTGTCATCAATAATGCTCGCCAATAACTGTCGCGGTGTTAGTTTGCCATCACCATAGCGCCACAGGTGACCAAAACCATGCTGTGCCATTGCCTTGTTTATACGAGCGGCTTTTTCGCGCCCGTTTAATTGAGAGGCCAGGCGCCTGCGCGCTTGTTCGGCATTTAACCCACGCGCTAATAAACGCCCGTGCTGTGTGTCTGGGTCTGTCTCGCACAAAATACAGCGATAATTACACAACCCTAACAAGTTATTATCAGCCAGCAGTGCGCCGTTGAGTAAAACAATACCGCGCTTATGGCTAAACGCTCGGCGCAATACAATCGCCATAGGCTTTGCCATTAGCTCATTCAGGTAACATCGATCACGCTCATCACTGAAAATCGCCTGCGCCAATACCGCCCGATCAACGGTGCTGCCACTCACTACGCCCTCAAAGCGCGCGGCTAAACCTTGCAATAGCTCACGATGCATCGGCTCGCCAATACCATCACCGGCGAGAATCTGGTGACCTAAAAGATCTAGATCAATATTGTGTACACTCACCCCCAGCGCTTGAGCTTCATCGATCAGTGCTGCCGCCAACGTGGATTTACCCGCAGCGATACTCCCCGTTAACCCAATCACCAACTGCCCCGAGAGCTTGGCCTCTAGTGCTGCCTTTACAACAGGAGGTACGTAGTCTTGAATAAACCCATGCTCTAGCTGCATCGCTTTTACCACGGAAGAACTAACATGGGCGAGGCTTGGCTCGGCGAACAATAAGTGAGTGTCGATATTCATTGCCTGGCTTACACCGACTTGATGCAGAGTTTGCTCATAGCTCATATCAGCGGCTGAACGTACCCCTTTAACAATGACTTTAGCGCCTTGCTCAAAGGCAAAGTCTACGACCATCCCCTCGAAGGCCATCACCTCGACATTAGGCAGGTGTGCCAATGCCACCTGTGCCAAGTGTTTACGCTCAGCAAGGCTCAATAAATAGCGCTTACTCGGGTTGCGGCCAATACCGACAATACACCGTGAAAAGCACATCGCCATGCGCTCTACAATATTGATATGCCCATGGGTAATGGGGTCAGCCGAAAAAGCATACACAGCCGATAACGGTTTTGAGGCAAGGTGTTGTCTATGGGGACTGGCGTTCATTTCGTGCTCCTTTTTAAATTGGTCAAACAACCAAATTATTAACCACCTTACCGGGAGAAGTGAGTACTGTCAAATAAATTGGTTAAATGACCAGTTTATGCCATAGTAGCCTTTTGCACGTCTCTCTATTGATACGAGTACACACAATGCCAAGACCCAGCAATACCCAGCAACGCCGAGAAGAAATCGTACACGCCCTGCTATCAGTGATGGCCGATAAGGGTTATGCCAGCGCCACTATTCAGGCGATTGCCAAACAGGCCGGGCTAAAGCCTGGGCTTATTCACTACCACTTTAAAACCAAGCAGGCTATTTTGGTCGAACTGGTCAAGTGGGTAAGCGATAGAGCACAGCAGCGCTATGAAGCACTTGCCAGCGATGCGCACACCCCGCAAGAAAAACTCAGCGCCTTTATTGACGCCCACCTCGCAAAAGGCAGCGATGCGCAACCAGAGGCCGTCGCCGCTTGGGTAGTCATCGGCACTGAGGCCATTCGTCAAGCTGAGGTCAAAGCTCTATACGAAGAGACAATAGTGGCCCGGCAACAAACTCTTGTTTCGCTGCTTATCGCCTCGTCACAGCCCCCTCTCACCATCGACAAGGCAACCCAGTTAGCCAGCCTTGCCATCGCCACCATGGAGGGCGCCTTTCAGTTATCGGTGGCCACACAAGCAGTGATGCCCGAAGGTTATGCTGCGCCGGGGTTATTACAACTACTACAACATGCACTAGCGCCTACACACAGGGAATAAAATTACGCTCGACTACGTTGTTAGTTAAACTCGCCTATTTAAGGTTACTGTTATCAATACCCGAGAGCGCATTTTACAAGACAACCTCAACGCCTTATTTTCGTTTGCGCTGGGGCTTGTGCGCGTGCGAGAAGATGCCGAAGATTTAGTACAAATTACTGCCGAAAAAGCCATGCGCGCAAAAAAGTCACCCACGCAAGACAGCGAATATCGCAAATGGTTGTTTCGCATTCTACGCAATGCGTTTATTGATCTGTATCGTAAAAGCCGGCAATTAGAGGGCACGATAGCTCTGGATGATACCCATACAATCACCGCCACCAGTGCCGATTTAGTCGATGTGTTAAGTGTTAAACAGGGGCTGCAAAAACTCAACCTAGAATACCGTGAAGTGATTTATCTCGTGGATATTATTGGCTTTTCTTATAGCGAGGCGGCCGATGTACTGCATATCCCCATCGGCACAGTGATGAGTCGGTTAAGTCGCTCAAGAAAGGCATTACTGGCACTATTATCAACCACAAAAGCGCCTAACAACCTCCACAGTAACAACCAAGTTGTTCAATTGGCAACAGAAGGTCATCGCAATGCCTGAATGGGATCAACTCAATGCCTATATCGATGGTGAGCTACCCACCAGTGAAGCGGCAAAAATTGCTAAGGCTGCCGCCAGCACACCCTCGGTGGCTCAAGACATTGCCGAACTTGCACAGCTCAAAGCAACCCTGTCTCGCTGCGATGAGATATTTAGCGGCACAATAATGCCACACATGCAAAAACATCGGCATAGCCAACAACCGTGGCTGATGGTGGCTTGCGCCTCTATTTGTTCACTGGTTTTACTGTTAGTGTGTTATGGCATTACAGGGTTTGATAAAACAACACTAAGTGATGCTATGCTAAATACCCACCAGCAGTGGGCAAAAGAACCATTAAATACTGCCACGGCAGTTAGCACCTCTGCCGGCACACCAATGGGTAACACACAAACATCGCAAGATAGACAGACAACCCCCCCCTATCCCCCTGCCGATAAAAGCTCCTCTAGGGTAATCCCGGACCTCAGTGCACTCGCATTGCAACTGGCTTACGTATCACCGTTTACTCACCACCAACAAAAGGGCTTACATATTGGCTATCAGGGCCAGCATGGCTGCAAGGTCAGTTTATTTATTTTTACACAACCCTCAGCAGGCGATCACACAACAGCGACTCAAATACAAGACAGGCACCCGCATTTTTATCACTGGCGCAGCGATACGACACAGTACTATCTAACCGCACACGGCATGGCCAAACAGCGCTTTAGCGTATTAAGTGTGGCAATGATGCTGCAAACACAACACCACTTAGCGCAGAGCTTGCAGATGATGAGTCTTACAAAAAAATATCAAGCATCGATTCCTTGTACGGGTTAATCGCACAGGGTTATTGCAAAATGGCGCCGCAATTTTTATTTAGTGCCATTTATGCGTTATTAGAGCGTTAAGGGGAATAAATTCACGCGGCTTCTCGTTATACCACTATTGCGTAAAACAATAATGTATCACTACGATCAATGGAGGCAACATGACAGAGAAAAAACAATACCCAAAACCTGAACGCGGTATCTGTGAGTTGTATGAGGATGATCCCGAACGTGCTGACGCCATCGTGTTTGGTCGCACAGCAAACCCTGACAGACGTGGATTTTTAAAAGGTGCCGGGCTTGCAACCATGGGTGCACTGGTCGGTGGCTTTATTCCCTTTAGCCATAATATGCCCGGCGGTTTAATTCCGGCGGCTATTGCCGATGACTTAGGCAGCTTTAAAATCGAAGGTAAAGATGGTTTAATAATACTTAATGACCGCCCTATTAATGCCGAAACCCCAGCACATCTACTCAATGATGAAATCACCCCCAACCACCGCCACTTTGTAAGAAACAATGGCATTGTGCCAGACAATGCCTTAAAGATGGATGCCTCTGACTGGACACTGAGCATTGATGGCGAATGTAATAACCCGCTGGTACTGACACTGGATGATTTAAAAAATAAATTTAAACACGTAACACTGAATTTACAAATCGAGTGTGGCGGTAATGGCCGCAGCGCCTTTAACCCCCCTGCGCGAGGCAACCAATGGACACTCGGTGCCATTGGTAACGCCCAGTGGACAGGCGTGCGCTATCGCGATATTTTAAAAATGGCTGGGGTGAAAGATAGTGCGATATATACCGCACACTACAGCGCAGACACTCATCTATCAGGCAACCCAGACAAACTACCTATCTCGCGTGGAGTACCACTGGCTAAAGCCATGGAAAAACACTCTATCATCGCCTTTGCAATGAATGGCGAACCTATCCCTGCGATGCACGGATTTCCTGTGCGGACTATTTGCCCCGGCTGGCCGGGCTCTACCTCACAAAAATGGCTCACTCGCATTCAACTGCGCGATGTCGTGCACGACGGGCCTAAAATGACGGGCAAATCGTACCGTATCCCTGCCTACCCTGTAGCACCGGGCACTAAAGTACCTAAGTCAGATTTTAAAATCATTGAAGCGATGCCCGTCAAATCACTGATCACCTCTCATCAAACAGGCAGCACGATTAAGGGCACAAAAATGCGCGTTGAAGGCCATGCCTGGGCCGGTGATAACCGCGTTAAAACTCTAGATATTTCAATAGACTTTGGGGCCACCTGGATCAAGGCTCACCTGGCAGCACCACCGAATACATATTCATGGCAGCGCTTTAGGGCCGATATTGCATTCCCACAAGCGGGCTATTACGAAGTCTGGGCAAGGGCAACCGACAACAAAGGCAATAGCCAACCATTCGCTGTTAACTGGAACCCGAAAGGGTATTTAAATAATAGTATGCACCGCATCGCAGTGAATGTGGTTTAACACAGACAAACACCACATAGAAAAATTATTTTAATAATATTCTACTGACTGGACCATAAACACACAAATAGTCGGCACAACGCGACATCGCTCATGTTTGTGTGTTTATGTTTATCTAGCATGGACAAGGCGATTCATTATTATGCGTTTACGATTTACTCTCCCGCTGGCTATTATGGCCACCACTGTATCACTGGGCTTACCGACTTTTGCAGCCGCAAAGACAGCAGCGCCAAATGCATCCATTGAGGCTCTTGTCGCTATTGCCGACCCCATTGAAGGCAAGCAGCAAGCTATGCTGTGCATCGCCTGCCACAATGTCGATGAAGGCTCTGGCAATAAAATTGGGCCAAGCTTATGGAATATTCTCAATCGAGAAATAGCCGCCGAGCCTAGTTTTAATTATTCGACAACACTCAACGCCAAACAAGGTGTTTGGAGCTACCAACAACTCGATAGTTTTCTCAGCGACCCGGCAGGTTTTGCACCGGGCACTAAAATGACATTGCCGGGTATTAGTGATCGTAATACGCGCGCTTATATCATCAGCTACCTGCGAACACTAAGTCATACAAAAGCGCCATTGGCAACAGTACCGGCAAACGCCACGACACTGAGCTTACAAAAAACCGATGCCTTTGGTGATGATTGGCCTGTAGGCGAAGGTCGGGATTTAGCAGGCTATACCTGCAATGCCTGCCATTCACTGGCTATTGTAAAACAGCAAGGGCAAACACATGAGGGCTGGGATGAGCTCATTGACTGGATGATAGATGAGCAAGGTATGGCAGAACTCTCAGCACAGGACCGAAAAACAGTGGTGAACTATTTAGGCGATCATTTTGGCATTGAAAAAACACCATAAATCAATACACTATTAAAAAAACCGGGCGCACACTACGGCGTTATATCCAGTGATGTGCGGCCATTCACCCATAAATCATCAACCACACGGTAGCGAACAGGCGTGGTATAGCTCAGCTCAAACCGGTCAACCTCGTGATTAAAATAGAGAACGTAACGATCATCTACAGATTTGCGTAACAATACAGCACTGTAGGCATCGCCGGGTATAATATAGACGAGGCTGTCTTTTTTGATCCAGCCAAAGTAGCGGGTAAAAGACTGGTAAGGATTTTTACTGTTAGCCGCCAATTCTTTGCCGATATAAAGGTGAGGTGTCGGGTCTATATTGACACGCTCAACCAATGCCATATAGCGCGCAGTCAGTGCTTTTTCTTTGAGATTATCGGGTGTTTTTTCAAAACAAGTGCTACCTAGGCAAGCGGTTTCTGTTCGCGTGTTATCGACAGTGTTAGTCAGGGTTTCTTCAATAACCCCGCTCAAGACAATCCCATTCGAGGCTGCTGCTTTATCCAAAGCCATTGCCGGTTGTATGGCAAAGAGGTAAAAGGTGAAAATACCACTATAGACGATGAATACCTTTAAGTGTTTATAAGCCATCATCATATATTTATCCTATTTTAATAAATAGTGTAACTGTTAGCGAGCAAGCCCATTGTAATACCTACACAGTATAGATGATTACTCGCCCGTTATAATGTCGCATTTAAAATGACCCGAATCCGCATGCCCTAATGTACTGGCAAGCTTAGGTAACCACTGGGACATTTTTTTATGCAACGTCCAAGGGGGGTTGATCACAAACATTCCTGAGGCAGTCATACCTCTGGCGTCACTATCGGGTCGTACACCTAATTCAAAGCGCTGAATATTACGTATACCACTGCGCACAAGCTGGCGCTCTAGACGCTGAATTCTTTCGCGTTCAACAACGGGGTACCAAAGCGCAAAGACACCTGTTGAGAATTTTTTATGCGCATTAATCAATGCTGCTGATACGTGATCGTATTCAGATTTTACTTCATAGGAGGGGTCGACCAGCACTAGCGCACGGCGACTCACCGGCGGCAGTAACGCGCTCATTGCCTGTAAACCATCGCTATTAGTAACGCGCACTTTTTTATATTTTTGCATCGTTTTATACAGCCGCTCGTAATCTTTTGGATGCAACTCATACAACCACGCGCGATCTTGCGGCCGTAAAAAGTGCGCGGCAATGGCTGGTGAGCCTGGATACCTATCGAGTACATCAGTGTGATTATAAGCGTTCACCACCTCAAAGTAGCGCGCAAGCTCAGGCCACTGCTCTGGCTTTAACTGACCAATACCTGCGGTGTGCTCTTGTAGCTTTTTAGCATGCTCTGATTGCAGGTGAAAAATACCTGCCCCTGAATGTGTGTCGATATAATCAAACCCACCGTGTTTTTGCGTGAGATGATCGAGCACTTCAACGAGGATGATATGTTTGAGCACATCAGCAACATTGCCGGCGTGAAATGAATGTCGGTAGCTAAGCAATGAATAACCTCTTTTTATAATAACCTAGGCGGTATGATTGCACGCCGCATCGTCTTACTAAGGGGCTCACGAAAAAGCCCGCCCCATGGAAGCCACGCTGTTTGTGGCCGGAATAAACTTGAACAACGTATATAGTTCTTGTTATAAGTTCTTGTGATAGGCTCTTGTTATAAGTTTTTCTCCAGTGCCTGATGGAATAGTAACTCATATTTTTCTGCTTTTTCAGTTAACCCCATTTGTATGGCTGGGGTCTTAAGGCGACGCCAAAAACTGGACTGGCAACCAAATTTTTTTGCTAAATACGCCAACTCATCTAAGGCTAACTCAAACTCATTATTATCAATATAGTTTTCATAATATTGTAACGCCCTTTCTTCAATAGAAAATCTCTCTGGCTCATTTAAGAACTCAGAGGCTTGTCTAAGTTGTACTTCAATGACTTTCCCGTGTTTCCTTAACTCAACCTTGTTCATCTTTCAAATACGTATTATAGCGGTAACAAGCGCGCACCATAGCATCTTCTGCCTTATTTGCCGAGCCAGTTAGCGCTCATACCACCGCTATAAAAACTAGAGGTGCAGCAACCGCTCCCAAATAGATTGGGCGACAATACCCGTTGCACGGTCACTGCGCCGACATTGATACAATGGTGACTGGCGAGGCGAAAACCCCTCTACATTTAAAATCACTAGCGAGCCTTGTTTGAGCTCGGCCTCAATCAGGTGTGAGGGAATCCCGCCCCAGCCCATACCCGCCAGCAAGATTTCTTTTTTAGCGGCAAAGTCAGATACTGTCCAGCGCAGCCCTCCGGGTAAGAGATCGCGGCTTTGTGCAAACTCACCCCGGCTACTATCTGCCACCACCACTTGTGTATAACCTTGCATCTCACTGATACTTTTCATCGACACCCCCTGTGCCGCCTCATAGTCGGGATGCGCGACAGGCACAATGGTTACCTCGGCAAAGGGAATGGCCTCGACACGCTCCGCTGGGACACCATCCATAGTGGCGATGATCACATCGGCATCATCGCGCAACAGCCGCTCTATAGGCCCGCCCATACTCTCTCGTGACAAACGGATATGTGTTGTTGGGTATTGCGCCGTAACAGCAGCAATCACCCCCAACAGGGGTTTTAACGGGTAAGTGGCTGTCACCGCCAAAAATACCTCGGCCTCTTGCTTTGCACTTAATTGCTTAGCGACACCGCTTAGTTGCTGCATTTGCTGTAATACACGCATCGCCTGTCGATAAAACACCTCACCGGCAGGTGTTAGGCTGGGCCTGTAGGCATCGCGCGAGATCAAGACCACATCAATCTCAAGCTCAAGCTTTTTCACCATATGGCTGATCGCCGACTGGGATTTATGCAACCGCTCAGCGGCTGCCCTAAAGGTGCCTTCACTAACGATGGCTTCCAGTACAACCAATTGCTCATAGGTCATTATTGACACCCACCATTGCTACCCCGTTATACAGACTAACTGTCATCAGATTAATCATCACCAAACCAATCAGTATGATCTATTTAATAGATCATGTTACTGAATAATCAATATTATTAATAGATCATTATAGGTTTTATGCTATCGGGTAATACATACATACCCAACGAGAGGACATTTCAGATGAAACTATTTTACAAACCCGGCGCCTGCTCTTTAGCCTCACACATTATCTTGCATGAGCTTAACCTACCCTTTGAGCTGGAGCGTGTCGATACCGAGAAAGGCCTTACCCAGTCGGGTATAAACTACCGAACCATTAACCCTAAAGGTTATGTGCCGGCACTGGCTTTAGCCTCAGGTGAGGTACTCAGTGAAGGGGCTGCTATTTTACAGTACCTTGCTGATCACCACCCCGGCAACACACTGGCACCTGTCACCGGCACATTGGCGCGAACCCGTATACATGAGCATCTCAACTATATCAGCTCGGAGCTACACAAGGCATTTACCCCCTTATTTACGACAAACAGCACCGAGGCAGAGCAACACGCAGCACATGAAAATGTGGCCAAAAAAATTGCCTACATCAACACCTTTTTCGATGATGGCCGGGACTATCTACTCGGCGATGAATTCTCAATTGCCGATGCCTATTTATTTGCCGTGGTTAACTGGGCCAATTTTGTTGATGTTAAGCTGACCCAATGGCCAGCGATCACCGACTTTCTTGAACGAGTAGCCTCGCGACCCGCGACACAGGCGGCGATGCGCGCTGAAGAGCTAATATGAGTATCCAGCATCGCGATACTGCTGCTGTAATGGCGACGATGCAGATCTACTTTGATGGGTTATATGATGCCGATAGCGACGTACTCACACGTGCCTTTCATTGCGATGCACGTTACATTGAGGCACATCAAGACAGCTATAAGCATTACTCACTAGCACAATACTTAGCTATTATTGATAAAAGAATAGCGCCAGCACAGCATCAGCAAGTACGCTGTGAACGCATTATTTCTGTAGAGTTTGGCAATGATGATATGGTGTTCGTGAAAGCGTCTATGCGTATGCTAGGCCGTGATTACCTCGACTTTTTAACACTTATTCGCCACGAAGAGCACTGGAAAATTATCACTAAAGTCTTTTGCTATACGCCACTTGCAGAGCACACACAACTACAAACAGACACGTTACAATAAACGTGGCTGCCAATTATGCAACAGACCACAGGGGCTAAAAATGCCCCTCAACAAAAACCGTTGAGGGGCTTGCACGTAACTTAGGCCACCAGCTCCTCTTCTGGCCCAAAGAATTCATAGTGCACCTGCGCTTGCGGAATGCCAAGCTCGCCCGCCATTTTATACACAGCCGACATAAACGGCTTTGGCCCTAAAAAGTAAAGCTCTACATCGCGATCCTCAGGCAACTGGCTTGCCAATAACTCTTGAGTAATAAAACCCTCGGCATCAGGTGCACACTGCTCACTGGGATCACTGTAGACATACAGTGATGAAATGCGTTTATTACCCTGCACCATCGCATCGACATGCGCTTTAAACGCATGTACACGGCCATTAATAGCCGCATGAATAAAACGAATATCACGTTCAGTATTGGCCGCGACATTGAGCATACTAATCGCTGGAGTAATACCCACACCACCGGTCACCAACACCAACGGTTTATCGTTATTGCGCAACACAAACGCGCCATTGGGGGGCAGTAATTTCACCACATCGCCCAGCGCTAAATGATCGTGTAAATAACCCGACACCATCCCTTCGGGCTCTCGCTTAACACTAATACGCAGAGAGTCACCACCGGGCGCTTCTGATAGACTGTAGTTGCGCCGTACGCTCTTACCCTCGATATCCAAGACAATGGTGAGGTACTGCCCGGCTTCATAGAGCACAATATCGCCACCATCAACTGGCGCAAAATAAAATGAGGTAATCACCTCACTCTCTTCAACTCGCTTTACTAATTTGAATTCGCGCTCACCACGCCAGCCCCCTTTTTGGGTTTCAGTAATGTGGTATACCTGCTCTTCAGCATCGATCAAAATATCCGCTAATTGGTTATAGGCCTTGCCCCAAGCATCGAGAATCTCAGGTGTCGCCGCCTCGCCTAATACCTCAGCGATACCTTTTAATAAGCATTCCCCCACAATCGGGTAGTGCTCAGGGAGAATGCCGAGCGCGCAGTGCTTGCGCACAATTTTCGTTACGGTATCACCAAGATTACCCAACTGTTCGATATTGGCCGCATAGGCCACCACAGCATTAGCCAATGCCTTTGGTTGCGAGCCTTGTGCCTGATGGGTTTGATTAAAATAAGGGATAACTTCAGGGTATAACTTAAACATGATCGGATAAAATGTGGCCGTAATCTCATCGGCATGAGCTTTTACAACCGGCGTGGTTGCCTTAATAATATCTATCGTCGCTTGATCTAACATTGAGATATCCTTCTGCGATTATCTGTTGTGAGTGTGCACTATGAATAATGGTTATATCGAAGAATCACCAAAACATGCATTTGCAATGCATGTTTATTAAAATGCATACTATATGTACTTTATAGATTGTGTCAATGCCAAAAGAAACACACAGGGCTGAAAAACCTGTAAAACGACGCGCAAAGGCACGTTATGCAAAGGCACACTATGCCATACAGCCACTCATCGACTACCGACTGGGATAATTTATCGACCTGATATTGGCAAAACGGGTATTGGCAGAACGGGCATAGGCATTAGTGTCATTGAAGCGTACCTAAACCAAAGAAATAGCGGGTATCCCCCCGCTGCTGTTGCCATGGATTCAGCGATGCTTAGTGCAAAAGAACGCTGTAGCATAAACCCTATAAACAAAGAGGTAAGACATGATTAAAATAGGAAAAATAGGGCCTCACTGAGAAAGTGAATACATTAATCGATGCGTGTAGTAAGGGGGTACTGCTTTTATAATCTCTCCCCCTTTAATGATTGTTTATCTCAATAGCTAAGAGCGGTAGTATTATCCACCCAGCCAGATGTTAACTCACTGTCCTTTACTCCCAGCATATTTAATATTTGCTTTTGTGCGGCTTCTAAAATTTTTTGCTGCTCATCTTTATCTGAGATACTTTTTGCGACAACTACAGCACCTACAAGTGATGACAATATAGCGCGTGATTGTTCAGATATTGCCTCATCACCGGGTTCAAAATTCAGTTGCTTCAGCTTACTTAAAGCAGCAATACGGGTTTCGATCATTTTTTTAAGACTTTGATATGACGCCTCGAACAGTTTTTTAACATTACCATTTTCATTGCCAATTTCGCTAAACAAGATAGTTTCTGGACCCGGCTTGCTCTTTTTTTCCAGCTCGGCCAAGTTCCAATAGTTAGTGACAAGTGCCGTTAGATGTTTAACCGAAAGCGGGCCTTTAACCAAACGCGCGGCACGGCTGCCTTTAAGTGTTTTAATAAAAGACTCTCTGTAGAGCGCTTCTTTTGATTTGAAATGAGAATAAAACGCACCATGAGTCAATTTAGCCGCCTTCATGATTTGGCCAATAGAAACCTTGTCGAAGCCATAGCGTGAGAACAGATCGATAGCCGAGTCGATAATAAGGTCTTTAGACTTGGCTTTATGGGTTTTTGCGTAGGGCATGATATCTCCTTTTCACCATTACATTTGAGTATCGCATAATATTATCTTGATCATATTATGCTTAGTGGTAGTGTCTCCGAACTTATTACACATAAGCTCAATGAATCTGGAGACACCATGAACTCACCTATCGTTATCACCGGAATGGGTATGATCAGCCCCTTGGGTTGTGGCGTCAAGTCGGTTTGGCAACGTTTAACAGCGGCACAATCAGGCATTCGCCTAATTGACCGTTTTAATACCGCAGATATCCCCATAAAAATAGCGGGGCTGGTGCCTAACATCGATGATGACCCGGCCGCAGGCTTTGCTATAGACAAAATTATTGAGAAAAAGGAGCGTAAAAAGCTCGACCTGTTTACTCTCTACGCACTGGTGGCAGCAAAAGAAGCCTTACAGCAGGCAAACTGGTTTCCCGAAACAGAGGACGACAAGCAAGCAACCGCCACCATTATTGCTACCGGAATTGGCGGCTTAGGGACGATCACACAAGCACTTCGAACAATGGATAGCCGAGGCTACAAACGCCTGTCACCCTTCACAGCGCCCGCTTTTTTAGCCAACATGGCAGCGGGAAATATTGCGATAAAATATGGGTTTAGAGGCCCTTTAGGCTGCCCGGTAACAGCCTGTGCGGCGAGCTTACAAGCCATCGGAGATGGTATGCGGTTGATTCGCAGTGGTGAGGCTGATGTTGCATTAGTCGGTGGAGCGGAAGCCTGTGTAGACCCATTCTCTTTGGCGAGCTTTAACGCGCTAAAAGCGTTATCGACCGAAAGCGAAGAGCCTACCAAGGCCTCTCGCCCTTTTGATCAAGCCCGTAATGGCTTTGTCATGGGTGAAGGTGCAGGGCTAATGGTGATCGAAACCCTAGAACACGCCCAAGCTCGCGGAGCCACTGCGCTAGCAATACTGAATGGCTATGGAACCAGTTCTGATGCCTACCATATTACCTCTGGCCGAGAAGATGGCCAGGGTGCCGCTGCCGCCGTTAAAACGGCATTGAAAATGGCTGGGCTTAATCCTGGTGACATCAATTATATCAATGCCCACGCGACCTCTACCCCGGTCGGTGATAGCGCTGAAGTGGCATCATTACGCGACGTATTTGGTAAGGACCTGCCAAATATTCCAATATCATCCACCAAATCATCCACAGGCCACTTATTAGGGGCAGCCGGTGGTATTGAAAGTATTTTTTCAGCGATGACAGTAATCAATAATACCCTGCCACCCACCCTCAATATGAATAGCGTCGATGAATCGTTACAAGATCTGGATTTTGTACCAAACACTGCCCGCAGCCACATCGTGACTCATGTATTATGTAACGGCTTTGGATTTGGCGGCGTCAATGCCGCGCTGATTGTGAGTAAGATGTAGGTTTATCATTGATTAACCGTCAGCTCGCTATCGGTGCTTATTAATTTTTTGAGCAAGAGTAGATTAGACAGGCCGAGTTATTCGTGCAGATAAAGCCGGCCATATTCCTGAGACGCTACCGCTGATATTAGAACGTTTAGGGCTTTCAGATACCGATTGGCTTAACCATACTCAACAATTTGAAGCTCGCTATCGCAAACACTTTACTCGGAAAATAACATCACCGTTGGCGGGGTAGCATCAAACATTACTCAAACCTTTACTGTTCACAACAGGCGTTTTAACCTCAGGGATTACTTTGACTAAAAATAGCGAAAAAAGATTAACCACTCACTATTTTTTTATTACTTTTCTCACAAATACCTTGTGCACACTTTCTTGCGACATTAAGAACACTTGCAGAGTAACCACTAACAGCTTAACTGCTTTGTTTACTCACTTACTCAGTGCCTGCCCTATTGATTCGCTACCTGTCCCTGACGACTAGTATTTTTCATGACCGATTATACTGTGACAAGTACTAAACGTCAGGTTTTTTATCATGCTAAACAGGCTTAAGTTAGTGCCATTCGTGCCTGTCCTCGATATTTTTTTCTTTTGGCTATATTGTACCTGACCCTATTTATTTGTTTTCTCACAACGAAGATATGTTAAATCTATATTGTTCAGGTAAATCAGATGGATAAGTATTTAGATCTGCACCCCAAGGAGAGATTTCTAAATAAAAATCTTTATCGTTCCAGATACACAATTTACACAAAAAGACAATTTCCTTTAAGTGATTACATATCTCATTATCATTACTTGATTCACCAAGTATTATTCTAATATCTTCAATAAATTTTAAAATTTCTGGGACTTTCATTAAGGCCATCTTAGAGCAATCATCAACATATCTTAATATCTGAAACTTCTCACCATCATTTTCTCTTTCTAAAAAGCTACCATTCCTAGAATGATACGTCCTATAAACAACCTCACTATTATCGCTTGAGCCACTAGGTTGTAATCCTTTTTTAAAAACACTAATAAGTTGCATAATCTACTCGAATTATAAAGTACCAGGGTGGATACAGGGACAGGCACTTATTATCGTTGATTCGTTAACCACTTTCTCGGTGTCTACCCTATTGATTTGCTAACAGACATTGCAGGCGAAGACAGAACTATACTCTCATCACCCTACCGAAAGATTGGCCTATTGATTTGCTATTGATTTGTTGAGGAGTGATCACTAACAACACTACTACTTAATTTACTCACTTACTCAGTGCCTGTCCTATTGATTTTGATTCCTAACAGCTCAACTGCTTTGTTTACTCACTTTCTCAGTGCCTGTCCTATTGATTCCTGTCCTATTGATTCCTGTCCTATTGATTAACATCATAAGTCAGGTTCACGCCTGTGCAAACTAAAAAAACATCGACGGCTAAAAGTAAGGGAAGCTTATCACTCCTACCAACTCAGCCAAAATACCCCACAACGAACAACGATTGGCCAGATTGATTTAAAGGGCCATTGGCTCATTCAGGCAGGGTTTGAGATTGATACACCTGTGAAGGTGAGAGTGATGGAGGGCTGTTTGGTGGTTACGGCTGAGTAGAAACAACCAGCCCCGCAATGCGGGGCTAACAATCAATCTAAAATATCAATAACTGTACCTTCACCCAGCGGGTCTTTACTTTCGTAAAAATGGAATGTTGTTCCTTCGGTACAATTTGCCTCTAAAAATTTGATCTCAACAACACCTTCCTCTCCTGGCTGAAATTCATTTCTGTCTAACAGCGTAATCATTCCAGAGACTTTTGTATCTTTCATGAGATCAAACAAAGGTCTATAGCCATTGGAAAATGGTGTTTTTCTTTTACCATCACCCGAATAAAGTTTAATTTTTGCTTTCACTCTAATCATCATTTCACCAATGGGCTAAAGTTCAATGGCGTAGAGTTCAGCTTATTAAGTTGATTCGCTGGTATTGATATAGCGTCCATACTATCTGCCCTAAATTTATGAGCATTCTTCATCACACTATTAGGAACATCAACCTTGATTAGATGATTAGGTATTCCATCTAACTTAAAATTATTTTTACCGAATTTAGCTGCATCATCAAGACTCGTAGCAAATAGTTTCCCTGTCTCGTAACCGCCTGCTGTAGTTCTCACCCCATTTGCAGCAATATCATCTAACTCAGCTTTAGAAACTGCACGATATAGCGTTGTCGATCCCCCCTTTGGAACATCATCAACTTTACCAAAGAGTTTAACGCCTTTTAATGATTTTCCTAATAACCCCAAACCAAGATCCGGTGCTACTTGCCGAATAGAATCATCGCCAGGTGCATTTTTATGTCCGACGCT
>Ga0193959_1000148_pt1 | contig 27589 bp, 21 predicted proteins | sample FB_2_MG_FD_140333 | JGI IMG/M metagenome (GOLD analysis project Ga0193959, IMG submission 140333) | Microbial mat bacterial communities from the Broadkill River, Lewes, Delaware, United States - FB_2_MG | ecosystem: Environmental > Aquatic > Freshwater > River > Microbial mats | place: USA... | reverse complement strand
ATTTATAATTAGTCAGCGTGTTTCTTCCTCTGCCTCTGTAAATATCGATATCTTGAGTGGCTCAATCGTCAAGTTTATAGAGGTGGTTGAGCATGATTGCATTACATTTACCTTTGATGGTGATCTACAATTAAGTATTAAAATAGATTATGAGTCTTTTGTTGGCCCAGAAGCCTTGGAGTTAAATATTCCAAATGAGCAGATAATGGTATGGAACTAAACTAATTGGATTTGTAACAAGTTTTAAAATTCAATTGTAAAGCAGAAAACACGAAGGGGCGGCACCGAGAAGTTGTCTAATATAGATCACTTTAATGGATTGACAGGTAGTTTACCTGATGCAGATGTAAATATTGGGGTTGCAAACCCTCATATTGGTCCAAGTATCAGAATTGAGCCTCGATAAATGAGATGTTTATGTTAAAACGTTATTGGTTTAAATTTGTAAATATATCCGAGGCAGGGCTACCCCTTGGTGTGTCTGCTGGTTGCGGTGTAAGTGCGTACGATTACAACGACGCAACGGTATTAATTACAGAAAAAATATTTAAAAATAATGTTTTACCAACACTTGAAGAGGTTATTGAGGATATAGATGTATCTACTCTTGATAAGGGGCATGTTCTTCCAAATATGGGAGATGTAACATTGCGAGGTATTTGGTTCCCGTTGGGATACGTCTAAATACTGAGTAAACACCAAGGGGCAGGGACTCAACAATCATACGAGTCTGCCCCTAGATTTCCCTTTATATTATCTAAACCCCCTTCACCCAATGCCGTGTCTCATTCACCTGCGCCAGCAGCGCATCAGCCGATTGCATTAACGCGTGATTATTAGCCATTAACCCAAACAGTCAGCGGGGGTGATAGTGGCCTTGATCTTGGTGAGTGATCGCCTCGATGGCGTCTTGATAAAAGTAAGCGTTGAATCAACCACAGGGTATTAATTTTCAGTATAACCCTACTCTAAATTAGAACCATACAATGTGTTATGTTTTGAACGATAAATAAAACAAACCCCATCTAAAAAGACAGGGTTTGTGTACCGCTATAGGCTTAGTTAAGCCGTTTTTATGGGTTACTTTTTATTAGAACGTTTAGCTTACGAGCCGATAATGCCGCCATCTTTACGGCGAATCACCAATGTACAGTCTCTAGGAATGGTCACGCCATCTCTAGGGGCTGGGAAATTGGTGGACTCTGGATTACCGTTGCCGGGGTGCTGAATATTGATAAAGGCTGTGCGATAGTCAGGTGTTACGGTAAAGCCTGTAATTTCATCGCTGGCAACCCCTGTCAATAAGCGCTTAGGCTCTGGGTTTTCTTGGGTGGTGTCAAATACCACTAACTGATCTTCTAAACCATCGGGTTGGCCGCCATCGGTGCCGATAAATAAACGGCCAAATGGATCCGCCCAAGCGGCATCTGGATCGGTAAATACGCCTTCGGTTTCGCGAGTTGACGAGGCGATGATAAAGATTTCCCACTCAAAGAAATTGCTTAAGTGATCACCTGTGGTGCGAATAATATGGCCATCGTTATTTGGTGCTTCTGGGTTGGCAACACCTGCTTCTGTACGCTGGGAGTTATTAGTTAATGTCCAGTAGACTTCACCGTCTTTACCGATGGTGGTCCATTCGGGGCGATCCATTGGTGTGGCTCCAAGAATGTCAGCGGCAAGGCGGGTGTAAATTAATAGCTCAGCTTGATCATTAAAACGATTGGCTAGCGCAGGGTTATCGATGGTGAGTTCTAACCATTCACCAGTGCCGTCATCATTGAAACGAGCGACAAATAGCTTGCCCTCATCTAGTGGGCTTTTACCTTGGGCTATGCTTTCTTCCCATGCGTAATCAGATACGTACTTGTAGCAATAATCAAAGCGTTGGTCGTCACCCATGTAAGCGGCGATTTGTCCGGTATGTGCCTCAGCAATGGCAATGGCTTCGTGTTTGAAGCGGCCAAGCGCGGTGCGTTTAACGGGCTTTTGGCTGGCGTCGAAGGGGTCTATTTCAACAATCCAACCAAAGCGGTTAGATTCATTTAAGTAGTCGAGGTCAGACAGGTCAAAGCGTCGATCGAATTCAAACCAGCTGTAGCCAAACCCAGCAGAAGAAAAACCATAGCGGGCCATTTCTTCGGAAAGGTTTTCATCGAAGGTTGCGCCTTCAGAAGAGCCAAAGTAACCATTGAAGTTTTCTTCACAAGTGAGGTAGGTTCCCCATGGTGTAGGCCCTGAACCGCAGTTGTTCACTGTGCCTAAAGGAATGTTGCCGTTGGGGTTTTGCAATAATGTAGATTTGGCGGCAGGCCCACTAAAGGCCACTGGAGTGTTGACGGTAATGCGGCGGCTGTTTTTACTGCGTACCACTTTCCATTCGTCGCGGCGGTTTTTTTTAATTTTAACAACAGATACGCCGTGTACGTTTTGCGATAGGCGCACATCTTCCAGACTTTCTGGCGCATCTTTACCAAGCACGTGGCTGTTGCGGCCAAACTCATGGTTAATGCACAGCATGCCTTTATTAGAGTCTTGGTGGTAACCATAATGGCGATACTTATAAAAATCTTTATCTTGAGGGAAAAACCACATGCCATCGTGGCCAATACCAATTTGCTGAGCAGCTTGTTCTGCTGTGGGGCGAGCATCTGGATCACCGTTGTATTCAGTCGTTGCACCGGGCTCAATCGGTGTACCCCAAGGGATAAGTACTTGATATTCGTATTCATCAGCAATACTTGGCACACTGTTGTCCAAGCTTGCCTCAGAAATGCTCAGTGGCTTAAAGCCGACTAAGTCACGTTTGTGTTTTCTTCTCCATGGCTTCCATCTGTTGTTTTTGCGTTTTTTTTCGTAGGCTAGAGCTTGTGGTGCGAGAAAACCAGTAGCGGCAACAGCGAGGCTACCTTTAACAATGTTGCGGCGACTGATAGCAGAATCCAGTACTTTTTTAAAGGGGGTATTACCCGATGTGTTGCTAGAAATATTTTCCGGGTCTTCTTCGATATGTTCGTTATTAATAATTTCATTGTGAGACATATAATTCTCCTGTAGCTAGTCAGTCGTAAAAAGAGGGTGATTGCTTATCTTATTGTCGTAAGTAACGATGGTGTCCTAAGGTGCAACAACAAAAGCCTGCGGTAGTGTAGAAGCGCTATGTGACATCAATATTTACTTTTTATGACTACAATGGATAAGCCTCAATATATGCTTTAAGGGATGTGAGGTGATGGTTGTAGCAAAGTGCTCTGGTGGGTACTATTAAGCTAATCCGCTATAACGCCGCAGGTATAGAAGTGAGGTTGATTGTTACGAAATAGTAATATTTGTGCTAAAAAATAGTGTAATCTGATGTGGTTAATAGCAAAGAGGTGAAGCTGATGTTGTTAATATTGCCGCTCAGTAGTGCCTGTCTGGCGTGCAAACAGAACAAAGTAGTAGAAGAGCTAATCTTTCTTTGTCTTGGCTTTAGGGCGTTTTGATCCAATATTTTTTAATGTAAAATTTCTTTGCCTAGTCGTCGTATTTTACTTAACGGGGAAAGTAGTGCATGGGTAGAGTATAGATGGCCCGGTGAGTAGCGATTATTTTAACGTGCGGGGTTATCTTTACAGGCTATTATAATTGCTCGATGAATCGCTACTCATTTTATTGGCACTTGTCTAGAATTTAATCCTCTTGTAAAAGGTACAGATGCATTATTAACACTTTTTAGCGCAGCGCCTCTTGCGTTTGTCTTTTTAAGCGGATATACCGCTCGGTCTTTTTATCGCTTTCAGCGCAAACTGTTAATAAATCTTCAATAAAATAATCGAGCGCACGCTGTTCAATACGTTTAATCTTTTGCTGTTGTGATGGGTTGAGCATATGGTATAGGCTCGCTGCACCAAAGTCGCCGAAGATAATATTAGCCTCATCATCGAATAGGGTATTGTGAGTATAGAGATCACCGTGGCAGATATGATGGTTATGCAGATGCTCAAAGACCTGTTGCATCTGCTGCACTATTTTATCAATGTGGTTTATTGATAGGCTAAAGCCTTCTGTAAAGGTATCGCGAGTACAGCTAGTTAGGCTTGGTGGTAGGCCCAAATTGCGGTAGTGCGGAGCGATCAGTTTCATTACCAGAGCCAGATAGCCCGGTTCATTGACCTGTGCCAGCGGTTGTACTAAGTTGGGGTGTTTACCGGCTATCAGGCATGCGTGTAGCTCATCTTTTGGGTAGCCGTCGCTGGTAACATCGCCTTTAAATACTTTGACAGCAATAGCATCTGGGAGGGCGTGTTGTGGTGTATTCCACGTGGCTGTTGAAATAACCCCTGAGGCCCCTTGGCCTATTTGTTGTTGCAGTGTAAAACTCGATGAGGGTACTTCGGGAATGTTCTGGCTGTCGATATCTGTTTGTGCAAAAGGATTTCCCGAAAAGCTCAGCCAGGCGAGTTTGGGCAACTCTAATAGCTGGGCGGGGAATCCCCCAAGCTGATTGGCCGAAATACGCAGTAATTCAAGGTTGCCGGCATTGGCAAGTGTTTGTGGTAGTGCGGTGAGGCGATTACCTGCCAGTGCTAACTTTTGTAGCCGTGGCCGTTCGCCCAGCGAGTCGGGCAGGGTAGTGAGGCGATTGTCGCTTAAAATTAACCAGCGCAGCTTAGCGGGCAGCGAGTGGGCGGGTACTTGTGTCATACCATTGGATTTACAGCCAATCATTTCCAGATTAGGGCACTGTCCCAATACCTCAGGCAATGTGTCAAATTGATTGTTTGAGAGAAAAACAATGTTCAACTTATGTAGCTGGCAGAAGGTCTCGGGAAGCGAGGATAATTGATTGTTAGATAGGTCGAGCACCTCTAAACTATCGGCCAGAGAGAGTATCTCTAAGGGAAACTCGCTGAGGTTTTCTGATAATGTTAAGCTTTGAGCGCCGGCTAATTCGCCTGCGCGTAGTCGGGCGAGCTGGGAGACCTGAGAAGGTTGAGAAGGTTGAGTGCATGTCTGCAAAAGAGAAATCCTTGTGAAAGGGCTAAAAGCGCCTAGTTTATCGTAAAGCGGCAGGGGCTGGTAGAGGGGCGTGTTAATCGCACGTATCCTGTGTCTGTTCTACACCGGTGTATACAGTCGTCTGCTAGAGTAATATCTGCTGGCCCCTCGTTGCATCATATTCTAGTGGATCAGCTGGGTTGTGTTGGGCTGTATCAGATAAGGGGCTGACCTTTGATGGGTAATGATTGATAATATCGGCGCTATAAATAAACGGCAGGTTGTATGATGAAAAATCAGCAAGATTCTATTGAGTCATTTTATCGCTTTCATGATCAATTAAAAACGCCGGCGCGTTGTCAGGTGCATCGGCGCGAAGACTTTTTCTGTGACAGAGAGCTGCCCTCAAAACGTCGGCATTTTTATAAGATATCATGGGTGAGCGCCGGTGAAGGGCTGTTATTTTACGGTGATCAGTGCTTTACACTTAGCGCTGGGATGTTGGTGCTGTTAAACCCTAATACGCCGTACTCGTGGATTGCACAAACACGCGTGCAAAAGGGCTATTTATGTGCCTTTGAGGCGGAATTTTTGGCAAATAATCGGCATAAAAATTTATTGCTGGCCGCCCCCTTTCGCGCGGCAAGTAATCCGGTTTATTCACTCGCGCCAGCGCAATGCTCACTCATCACCTTTTTGTTTGAGCAGATGCTGGCAGAGCAATGTTCCAATTACCGCGATAGTGCGGCATCATTACAAAACTATGTTGAATTAATTGTGCACGAAGTGTTAAAGGCTTCGCCCTCGGTCACATTACAACCTGCATCGTCTTTACCCGCAGCGCAGCGATTGGCAGAATTGTTTATCGGTTTACTGGAGCGCCAATACAGTGATGAGCATACACTGCATACACCCGGTGATTATGCAGGGCGTTTAGCGGTTCATGTTAATCATTTAAACCGCTGGGTGAAGTCAGTAACCGGTAAAACAACCCAGCAACATATTAATGATCGAAAAGTCGTAGAAGCGAAATCCCAGTTGCGCCAAACACATGCCAGCATATCGGAGATCGCCTATAGTCTGGGTTTTAACCACCCGAGTAACTTCAATCACTTTTTCAAAAAACAGGTGGGTATCAGCCCGAAGGCATTTCGTACACACTATCTCTCGTGTGCTCCAGTTGTATAGGCTGCAATACAAGCCACCGTGTACGTGTCGTGTGAATGTTTGAATGCCATAAGCTTTAGTGTTATTAGCACAAGTAATCAGCATATGAGCAGCTGTATAAATCGATATACTTTCTGTGGTCGTCAGTAAGCGATCGCAAGGTAATTGTTTATACAGCGAGGTAAGGTTATGAGTGAATTAATACATCAAAATAAAGTGGTTTTAATCACCGGTGGTTCAACCGGTATTGGCTATGCGACTGCCGAGCAGTTTTTACGCAAAGGCGCGCAGGTGGTTATTGCCGGCAGAACGCAAGCCGCTGGTGAGCAGGCTGTAGAGGCACTGAAAAAACTCAGTAATAAGGTTGAATTTGTCGCTGCTGATGTTGCCAACGCCTCGGATATAAAACGGCTCATCGCCACGGTTGTTACATTATTTGGCCGTTTAGATATTGCGTTTAACAATGCGGGTATCGAGGGAGCTTTCGCGCCGATCACTGAGATTGATGATGACACTATGTCACAGGTGATCGATATTAATCTCAAGGGTGTTTGGCTGTGTTGCAAATACCAGATTGCCCAGTTTCAAGCGCAAGCATCACCGGGGGTTATTGTGAATACCTCATCGTGGTTAGCAAAGGGCGCACTGTTGGGGTCCAGTGCATACTCAGCCAGTAAAGCGGCACTCGATGGTATGGTGCGGGCGTTAGCGATAGAGGTCGCCGAGCATAATATACGCATCAATAATGTTAATCCCGGTTATATTGTAACCCCTATGTTTTCACGCTTTTTTGACCCAGACAGCGAGGAAGCAATGCCGTTTAAAGCCCATGCGCCAATGCAGCGCTTTGGCAGTGCTGATGAAGTCGCTAAGGCTGTTGCCTGGCTGTGTAGCAGTGATGCCTCGTTTATTACGGGTGATACTTTGATGCTTGATGGTGGCTTAGCGATTGGTGGTCAGCGTTAGTAGGCCTGCTCGTATGGTGAATAACTGAGGTTAACCGTATGTGGCGTGTATTTGTACAGGCATGCCCTCTGCATTATATTATCGGTATAACCTTGTGTTCTGCGATACTAATCAACGCCTATTGTGGTCTGTCTTGGTGTGCCGTATGGTCACTAGGCGTCTAGGTATTCGTTACGCCTAGGGGTAGGGTGTAGAATAGTGCAGGGATCCCCGCATTTTTGCGGCACCTGCACTTTTTTGGTACTATTTGTGCCCGTATCGCCATGAGTGGCAATACACTCTATTATTGACTCTATTGATAGCGAGCAGGCGAATGAAATCAATACAAGACCAGTTTCTGAAGGCGGGTTTGGTTGACACCAAAAAAGCCAAAAAAATTGCGGCTGATAAACGCAAGGCAAAAAAAAGCCAAGCTAAAGGCAAGCCAGAGCCCACCAGTGAGGTGCAGCAAGCAATAGATGAGGCCCGTCAGCAAAAGCTGCAAAATGATCGCGAGCTCAATCTTCAGCAGCAAGCCCAAGCTCATGAAAAGGCGATTGCGGCAAAAATTATTCAATTGATTAAGCACTATAAAGTTGATCGTAAAAGTGGTGATGTAGAATACAATTTTAAACACGATAATGTGATTAAAAAAATGCATGTGACAGCAGAAGTATTTAACGATGTGAGTCGCGGCCGCTTATGTATTGTTCACTCAAATAATACCTATGAGCTTATCCCTAAGCCAATCGCCGATAAAATTGCCCAGCATAATGCCGCGCTAATTATACTAGATAACAAAGCGCTACAGCGCACCGATGAGCAGGGGCAAAGTGAAGATGAGCAATACTACGCCCAATTTGAAATACCCGATGATTTAACGTGGTAGCACTGCTTACCCACAACCCCTGTCGATGAAAAGCGCCGGCTAATGTTACTGTTTAGCATAGTATCGAGCTATTAATATTGTTAGATAAACTGTGAAATAGTTGTTGCAATTGTATACTGTTGTCTCATGTTGGTGTCGTTGTCAGGTTACAATAGTTAGCGGTTAAGTATACCGGCCAGATAACTTATTATTAAGTTATCATACAATTAAGCAGTTAATAAATGAGTGAATCTATGCAAAAATTACGTTATGTCAGGTGCGTTATACAATGTGCGCGCGGTTGTGGTTTGTTGTTGATACTGTTATTGAGCCCGTTATTACACGCCAAGGCTAGCTCACCTGAGTCTCGGCTAGTCTTTGTGCACGGTGCGCATTTAAATGCAAGCAGCTGGAAAAACGTCACTGACCTGCTGGCTAAAAAAAATTATAAAAGCATAGCGCTTAATTTACCGGGGCGCCATTCGGGGCAAAATTTGCATAAAATTACGCTGCCGGTCTCGGCACAATATGTCTGTGATAGTCTCAGCAGTATTCAAGCCCCAGTTACATTTATTGCCCATAGTCAGGGTGGGGCGGTCGTTAATCATGCATTGGGGTTATGCCCTAAGCTTGCCGTTGAACGTATTATTTATATTGCTGCTGTTGCACCACTGAACGGCGAAAAACCATTTGGTCGTTTAAATAAAGCCGATGAAGAGGCTTATTTTTCAGGGGTTACTTTTGATGAGCCCGGCGGGCGTATGCGCATCCATAAACCGGCGTTGTTTGCTGAAGCCTTTTCTTCAAGTAAGCTCAGTGCTGTGCATAAAAAAGTATTATCAGCGGCTGTTGATGAGCCTGCTGCCATTGGTGATGGTGTCGTTAGTATGAATAATGCAGGTTTTCAGGCGTTGCCAAAACACTTTATTTTCACCCTGCGCGATAACATTATTTCACCGGTATCACAGCAGCAAATTGCTGGGCGCCTACAGAATCTCACTACCTCTTCAATCGATACAGGGCATGTCCCGATGATCACTGAAGCTGGCTCACTAGTGGATGTATTAGCACAGGTACTTGCAAGCTCGTCGCACTAGTACAATCCTGTGTATTATTCTTCCGTGATGTGCTACTTGAATTAACTAGACGGTCGGTCTATTATATATCGATGTCATCATCCACACCTACTAAACGCCGAGGGCGCCCGCCACAGGGCTCGCGCGCTCCCGAGCAAACGCGAGCAGCGATACTGCAAGCTGGCCTAGAGATTCTCAGCGAGCAAGGCGTAACGGCCACCGGTATTGATCAAGTATTAAAAAAAGTAGGTGTACCTAAAGGCTCTTTTTATCACTACTTTGCCAGTAAGGATATATTTCTACAGGCGGTAGTGGCCGCTTACAGTGCTTACTTTAATCAAAAGCTGGATAAACACTTTAGTCAACAGGCCATAACACCACTACAGCGGTTGGCGTCTTTTCTGGCGGATACCGAGTCAAATATGGTGCGTTACCAGTATTGTCGGGGTTGTTTAATTGGCAATATGGGGCAGGAAGTAAGTGCACTAAGTGATGCCTTGCGCACAGCGGTAGAGGCAGTGTTAGTCAGCTGGGAGCAGCGTCTAGCGCGCTTGTTGCAAGAGGCTGTTGAGCATGGCGAAATCAGCCCGCAAACAGACTGCCAGCTTGAGGCTGCTTTTTTTTGGATCGGTTGGGAGGGGGCGGTGATGCGAGCTAAACTGCGTCGAGATACCGCGCCTATGGCATTGTTTTTAAATAAATTTCTTCAACGCTTAGCGACGTAATTATACCTTTTTAGAGCAACTGTTAAGTACATGTATAATTGTGGCTAGGTTTTTTTTATCCGTTAATAGACGATCGGTCTAATTGTGGGGTGAGCATGTTTAAGGCAATACAAATTACTAAAAATGAAGACTACAGTGCTGCGTTGGTAACGTTAGACGAGGCGGTATTAGCCGAAGGCGAGGTCGTTGTTAAAGTGGACTACTCGACACTCAATTACAAAGATGCCTTGGCGATTACCGGTAAAGGGCCTGTGGTGCGCCAATTCCCTATGGTGCCGGGTATTGATTTTGCCGGTGTGGTTAGTGCCAGTGATGATGCACGCTTTAAAGCCGGTGATCGGGTATTGCTCAATGGCTATGGTGTGGGTGAGGTTCATTGGGGTGGGCTTGCACAATATGCAAGGGTTAAAGCCGATTGGCTACTGCCACTGCCTGAGTCGTTAAGCCCAAAGCAGGCTATGAGTTTAGGGACGGCGGGTTACACGGCTATGTTGTGTGTACAGGCACTGGAGCGTTTTGGCATTACACCTGATCATGGTGATATTGTCGTCTCAGGTGCAGCCGGCGGTGTAGGGAGTGTGGCTATCTATTTATTGGCACAGCGTGGCTACCGGGTCGTTGCTTCAACCGGGCGCAGTGCCGATCAGGCGTACTTAACCGCCCTCGGTGCCACTGAGGTTGTAGACCGTGCTGCGCTGAGCGAAAAGGGTAAACCACTGCAAAAAGAGCGCTGGGCGGGGGCGATTGATGTGGCGGGCAGTCATACGCTGGCCAATATTTGTGCATCACTGCAATACGGTGGCGCTGTCGCTGCCTGTGGGCTTGCCCAAGGTATGGATTTACCGGCAACGGTAGCGCCCTTTATACTGCGTGGCATTACCTTGTTAGGTATCGATAGCGTGTATTGCCCAGTTGCACAGCGCAAGCAGGCTTGGGCATCACTTGCCACTGAGATAGACCCACAAATGCTAGAAGATATGACAACCGAGATTGCCTTGAGTGAGACAATTGAGCAGGCAGGGGAATTACTAGCGGGCAATATTCGTGGGCGGGTTGTCGTTGATGTGAATCGTTAATCAGTCTTTGCCACTGACTTGGCCTGCTATCATTGGATATCAGGTCAGTGGCTGCTTCAAAGCCCTTTTAAAATATTGTTTCAATAGCCGTAACATTAGCCATAACATTAATTTAAAAGCCCTAGTCCCGTATAAACTTAGTACTGTATAAATAGTCCCGTATAAATTTGGAGTGCGCTAACATTGAAACGCTTTGCAACTTTTCTCTAATAAGATATTGCACCGGATCAGCTGATGAGCGTTATACATACAGGTTAACGTCGGCGTTCTCTTTTAAGTTGTTAAATTTATCTAAAAATTCTAACCCTTTTTCTAATGCATCTGTAGGTATTCCCTTCGACTGGTTAAATTGAATTTGGTGTTCTAATGCATCGAACATGTTAAATTTTTCATTCATGATCGAGTCTGTTTCAGTGGCTGTTTGTAAATGTCCGTTGTCATTGACTAGAACCATACTTTGTAGGGCGATTGCATTATTCAGTTCCAGTTCGCCTATCTGCCCTAGTGCAGCCGCGATGGCACGGGCATCATTTCGGCTCATATTACTGGGGTCAATAGAGTTGGCCAGTTCTCGTATAGGTGATGTTTCTTGCGCAGTAGCGTTTTGCTCATTGGTAGGCGGAAGATAGTTGCCGCCTTTGTGTACTTGTATTGCCGCAGTTACATATGACGTGTTATTAACTTGCATGTTAATCCCCTAATCAAGATCATTGTCAAAAAGAACGCAGCATTTATGCCAAACATAGAGTAAGTGTTAGGCTTCTCTTATCGCTGAGAGTGATATGAATATTCAGGCTCACTATCATTTACAGTGCATCAGCCGCTTCACTCTCAGTCAATATCCTGGCGGCTAACCTGGGCATGTCGGGCTCACGCTTTGCCGCACGCTTTAAATATTCTTGGAAAACCTGTCTTGTGTGATTTAGTAGCGAATAAATATTGCTGCCGGTTGGCTGGCTTAAACAGAGCTTAATGTAGCGCAAATAGTCGGGCGGGTAGGGTATGAAAGTACGGCATTTTTCACGGATATTGACAAAATGACTGAGGTGTACGCCCATGCAGTTGCGTAAGCAATGGGTTAATACTCGCAACTAGCGTATCGATTATGCCGGGTTGTCTGTGTTAATACCAAACGCGTTGAGTGGCTCTTTGGCCGCGCAATTTTTACCTAACCTTGCCTAGGTGCTTGCAAGCCGATCATTCTCTTTTCTGCGACTTTCTTTGTTGGTAGTAACCTGCGAGTGCGCCGGTTTTGCAGCGCAGATGTGTAGGTATTTTTTAACGTTTTTTGCTCTCACTGTCGGTTGGCAAACCAAGCCTAGCTTTTCACATTGCTACGTATAAACCACACGTTTAACTATCTTATAGTCACTAACACTAAAAATATTGCAGATGATAACGATTTGCATTTGAATTTTCTTTAAAATATACTAGCTCGCTCAAACAGTCAGCATAAAACTGTGTGATAAAGGTAGTTTTTGAGATCGATTATTATTGCACTGTAAGCCATAACTATCGCTTACAGGCATACCGTTGGGGGATATATGAAATTTAAGATGTTGAATAAGAAAAGGTTTTTGCAATTTGCAACGATAACCACGCTATCGGCAGCAACCTTGTTGCTAGCAAACTGTGGTGGCGGTGGTGGTAGCAGTAATGATGATCCTGCCACTGATACACAAACCAGTAAAACTGATGTTGTTAAAAATTATGCGGACATAGCCTTTGCTGCATTCTCCGATTCATCGACAACAGCGATAGCGCTACACGATGCTATCGACGTATTTGTCGGTACTCCCACTGAGGCCAACTTAACGCTTGCCAAGCAAGCGTGGCTTGCCGCTAGAGTACCCTATGGGCAGGTAGAGGCATACCGCTTTGGCAACAGTAATGTTGATGACTGGGAAGGGCGAACCAACTCATGGCCATTAGATGAAGGCTTGATTGACTATGTTGATACCAGTTACAGCTCAACGATTGGCAATGCCTTTGGTTTAGAAAATGTGATTGCAGATATAGGCACTTACCCCACGATTGATGCAACGCTGTTGCGCGATACCTTGCACGAGGCTGCCAGTGAAGAGGCGAACGTAGCAACAGGTTATCACTCGATTGAGTTTTTATTATGGGGGCAGGATTTAAATGCGTCACCGGGTGATTCAGGTCAACGCCGCGCGACTGACTTTAATACGAATGCCTGTACCAATGGCAACTGTGATCGTCGCAGTACCTACTTACAAGTTGCTGCTGATGTTTTAGTGGCCGATCTACAAGAAATGGTTGATGACTGGGATGAGAGCCAAACAGGTAATTATCGCGAAGCACTATTAGCTGAGGATGCCGATGTAGGTTTGCGTCGTATGTTGCGCGGTATGGGTGAAATGAGCCTCGGCGAGCTTGCCAGCGAGCGCATGCTCGTGGGTTTAGCCGCACACGATCAAGAAGAAGAGCACTCGTGCTTTAGTGATAACACCCATGTTGATGTGGTTGAAAATGCACGCGGTGTGCGCAATGTCTACACCGGCCAATATACCCGTATTGACGGCAGCGTTGTTAGTGGCCCGAGCTTATCTGACCTTGTGGCTGAAAGCGATGTCGACCTCGATACCAACCTCAACAATGCCTTAGATGCAAGTATGGACGCGGTTAACGCGATTGCCGATAAAGTCACCGATGCGACCGCACCTGAAAAATACGATCAACAAATCGGTGCAGGTAATACCGAGGGCAATGCACGGGTTAAAGCGGCAGTCGATGCGCTGGTTGCCCAAACCCCCTTTATTGAACAAGCCGCCGCCGCACTGGGTATTACCGGATTAGGGATCGATCCAGGTTCATGCTTTAACCCTGATGGATCAGATAACGGAAGTTGTAACTTATAACATAAGAGATCGTCAATAAACGATCCAGGCCTATACGGCGTAAGCTGTATAGGCTACTGCTGTTTATAGATAAGCACATTATCTATGTTACTTGACTAGTCAAAATGAAAGAGTATCCCTATGCGTCGATTGTCGTTCGTTATGCTGTGCCATATTTCAGTATTCAGTCTTATTTCCTGTAGTGGTGGAGGCGGCGGTGGAGACGATGATGCATCGCCGATCCCCAATGATCGCTTAGCCGCACTTGAGCCCGGTGAAGGTTTATCCGGTGGTCAGACATCGGTTATTGATAATACCCTCAATGCGTTCTCAAAACCTGTCTCTAATCTTGATATTATTAAACGCACCACCTTTGAAATTGGCGACTCCTTTTTTACCCGCCCGTGGGTCTCATCACCAGCGAGCACCACGGCGCGCGATGGCCTGGGCCCCATTCACAATGCGAATTCGTGCCAAAGCTGCCACGTGCGCGATGGTCGTGGGCAGCCGCCTGAGCTTAATCAAATGCCTATTTCTATGTTGGTGCGTGCGAGTATCCCCAATGAGCTTGCCACCACACCGGCCGAGCTTGATAGTATCGCAACCATCGGTGTATTGCCTGAACCTAATTACGGTGGGCAAGTACAGTTTCGCTCAGTGGCGGGTGTTAGTCCTGAGCCCACACCGATTATCACCTACGAAACAATAACGGGTACGTTTGCCGACGGTGAGGTTTATGAGTTGCGTAAACCTTCAATGAGCTTCCCCGCTGGTGCCAATGGTGCATTTCATGCCGATGCGCGCTTTTCAGCTCGGGTTGCCCCTATTATGCCCGGGCTAGGCTTGCTGGAAAATATACCCGAGGCCGATATTCGTGCATTAGCCGACCCCGACGACAGCAATGGCGACGGTATCTCTGGGCGACCCAATGAAGTCTGGGATCGCACCACTGAGCAGTTAGCACTGGGGCGCTTTGGCTGGAAGGCCGGGCAGCCGAGTGTGCGCCAGCAATCGGCCGCGGCCTTTGCCGGTGATATTGGTATTACTAACCCACTATTTAGTGACCAGCCGTGTAGCCCCACGCAAACCGATTGTCTGGCTGCACCTAATGGCAACGGGCCCGATGTTGTGAATGAAGTCGGCGGCGATATTTTTGAGGCCGTTATTTTTTATTCAAAAACACTCGGTATTCCCGTACGCCGAGACCCCGGTAACGAAACTGTATTGCGCGGTAAAAAATTATTCACCGAAGCCCAGTGCAGTAGCTGCCATATCCCCAAATGGAAAACCGGTATCGATAGCGATATCCCTGAACTGAGTGAGCAGGATATTCGCCCCTATACCGATCTTTTATTACACGATATGGGTGAAGGCTTGGCCGATAACCGCACAGAGTTTCAAGCCAGTGGGCGTGAATGGCGAACACCACCATTGTGGGGTATTGGCCTGATTGAGGTCGTCAATGGCCATAGTTTCTTCTTACATGATGGTCGTGCACGCAGCCTTAAAGAGGCTATTTTGTGGCACGGTGGTGAGGCGGCAACGGCCAAGGCACACTTTATTGCGATGGAAAAATCCGATCGCGACGCATTGATTACTTTTTTAAATTCACTGTAGATAGTTAATTATGAATACTTTATTACGTACTCGTACACCCTTAGTCGCAATACTGCTAACGGCATTAGGTCTTGTGATCACCAGTTGTGGTGGCGGCGGTGGCGGTGGTAGCAGCGACGATACCCCGACAAACACCCGCTGGAATGCGGCCACATTATTGGCCTCGGTAGGCAATGATGTAATGCCGTATATCTATGACGATCTCGCACAACAAGCACAACAGCTCAATGCCAGTGCGGCGAGCTTTTGTGCACAACCCAGTGAGAGTGCCTTAGTACAAGTGCAAGCAAACTGGCTGTTACTCTCAACCTCTTGGCTCAATAGCACGGCTGTATTATTTGGCCCGGCTATCGATAATAATCGAGACTTTTCGATTAACGACGTGGCAACTGCGGGTACTATTGTTAATGATATTCTAAACGCGGCACTACCTGATACCATTACAACAGATTATATCAATACCACCGTGGGTTCACGCGCGAAGGGTTTGCAGAGCATTGAGTTTTTACTCTACGATACTGAGCGCCTAAACCCAACGGGCCCGTTAAATGACCCCGCAGAAGTGCTGCGCTTTTTTACCACCCATGCCAATGCGAATCGTCGCTGCGAATATTTACTGGCACTAAGTGATGATTTACACAATCAATTAGTGGCTATTCAAAATGGCTGGCAAGCCAATGGGGATAACTTTACCGCTGAGATTGTCAATGCGGGCAATGGCAGTGCGATCTATGTCACTCAAGAGCAAGCGGTTGAAGAGCTAGTTAATAAACTTGCCCAAAGTGTTGAGCGCTTAAAGAATGTCAGTATTGGTGTGCCGTTGGGTAAAAAGAGCAACAATGTGGTGAAACCTTTCGATGCGCAGCAATGGCGCAGTGGGTTGTCAGTTGCCCACCTGCAAGCACACCTAGAGGGTTTAGAGCGCATTTATGTAGGGCTCAATAGCACTGGTGATAATGTTTATAGTTTTGATGACCAGCTCCAGCAATTAGGCTTTAACAATCTTCATATTGCCATTACCAATCAATTTACGCGTACCCGCGAGGCAATCGCTGAAATCGATGGTAGCTTATACGATGCGGTCAGTACCGATACCATCGATGTCGAGGCCGCCTATCTAGCCGCCGATACATTGGTTGCGCTGTTAAAAAGAGAAATGAGCAGCGTATTGGATGTCACTATTGGTTTTACCAGTGATGACGGTGATTAGTATGCAGAAGCAGCCCTTTTCACGGCGCCAATTTTTACAGGTAACCGGCACGCTAGCAGCGGGTATGGGGTTAAGTGCCTGCGGTATTAATAGCGAGCCAAGTGTCGAGCGTGGTTTAATTTTATCGGCGGATGATGATGCCGATGGCAAGCATTATTTAACGGGTTTTCACCTCCAGCAAGGTAAGCAGTTTTCAGTTGAAGTACCTTTTAGAGGGCACGGTTTATGCGTAAATCCCGCACAAGCGCGTGAGGTTATCCTGTTTGGGCGGCGCCCAGCAATGCAGTGTGCGGCAATTAATACCGATACCCAACATATCGCTCATACTTTTAATGCGACATCGGGGCGGCATTTTTACGGGCATGGTTGTTTTAGTGCCGATGGCCGCTATTTGTTTACCACAGAAAATGATTATGCCAATGGCGTCGGTAAAATTGGTATTCGCTCATTGCCTGATTATCAGCACGTTGGTGAGTTTCCCTCTTATGGCATCGGCCCGCACGATATTCACTTACTCAGTGATGGCTACACTTTAGTCGTAGCCAATGGCGGTATTCAAACACACCCCGACTATCCGCGTCGCAAATTAAACCTGCCCACTATGTCGCCCTCACTGACCTATATCGATAGCCGCAGTGGGGCGTTAATCGATCGCTATACACTGGATAATCACCAGTTGAGCATTCGCCATTTACATGTCTCGGAAAACGATGATGTCGGTGCGGCACTGCAATTTAAAGGCAAGAGAGCGTCGTTAAAAAGTGCACTGCCATTGATTGCAATACAGCGCAGCGGTGGGCCGCTATCATTGGTTGATGGCCCAGAATCGATTATGGCGAGCCTGAGTTATTACACCGCCGATATCTGCTTAAACCCCGTTGCCGGTGTGTTTGCAGTCACCAGCCCGCGCGGTGATAAAGTCACATTTTGGGATTACAAAACGCAAGCGTTTATTGGTGAGCATTTAGTTCAGGGCGTAAGCGGTATTGTCAATAGTCGCGATTATCGCTCGTTTATTATTTCGACAGGTAAAGGTGTGGTACAAGTGATCGATGCCCATAGCCGCACCATTATTGAACCACTTACCGCAACCTTTAATGCCACCCGTTGGGATAACCATATGGTTATCGCTTAATTAAAAAAGATAACACAATGATGAAACACACACTATTATCACTCAGTGTGATAGCGATACCGTTATGTACTGTAGCTGCTGTTGTTGCTGAAGAAAGTGAAGCAAAAAACCAAGCGTTAGAAACATTAACTATTACCGGCGATAAAGCCGCACGTATGGCACTACCGGGCTCAGCCCATGCGCTTGATCGCCGTGCATTAGAAGAATTTCGCTACAGTGATATTCACCGGGTGTTAGAAAATGTACCCGGTGTGTATATTCGTGAAGAAGATGGCTATGGTCTGCGCCCCAATATTGGTATGCGTGGTGCTACCGCGAATCGCAGCCGAAAAATCGCCTTAATGGAAGACGGTATTCTTATTGCCCCAGCACCCTATGCGGCGCCATCAGCTTACTACTTTCCGCAATTATCAAGAATGCAATCAATCGAAGTCTTTAAAGGCCCCGTAGCGATTGAGCACGGCCCTAATACAGTCGGTGGTGCACTGAATTTACTCAGCCGTGATATCCCCAACGAAGATGATATCAAAGGCCAGATCGATGTCTCGATTGGCGAGGATAATCTGCGTCGGTTACATGGCTATTACGGTGCTAGCAGTGATACCTTTGGCTGGCTACTTGAGGCCATACATACCCAAACAGAGGGCTTTAAAGAGCTCGATGGTCCCGGTGATGACACCGGTTTTGAAAAAAGCGATATCATGGCGAAGTTTCGTTTTAACAGTGATGCCTCTGCTGATATTTATCATCAATGGGATATCAAACTGCTCTATGCCGATGAAGAGGCCAACGAAACCTACCTTGGCCTTGCCGAGCGCGACTTTGATGACAACCCCAACCGGCGCTATCTTGCCAGTGGTAATGACCGGTTAGAGATGGATCACCAGCATATTAGTATTGCCCACTTTGTGGCATTGCCCAACGATATTAACCTGAGTACCACGTTATACTACAACCAGCTATCGCGTGTGTGGGGGCGGGTAAATGGTTTTCAGGCGGTGGGTTTTAACACCATTCTCGATGACCCGACCTCAGCAGCTAATCGTCGCTTTTATGACGTATTAACTGGCGCCTCTGATACCATTAACAGCGATGAAACCTTACAGTTTAATCGCAACAAGCGCGAGTTTAGCGCACAGGGCATTCAATTTGCCGCCACGACTTATCAGCAGTGGGGTAGCTATTTTCACGACCTTAAAATCGGTGTGCGCTACCACGAAGACGAGGTAAAACGCGATCATACCGTCGAGGGTTTATTGGTGCAAAATGGTGAGCTAGTCGCCAATGGTGCTGGGCAAAGCCCAACAACGGTTAATACGGGCAAGGCCGAGGCATTTGCGTTTTATCTGCACGACAAAATTACCCTCAACCAATGGACACTAAGCGCAGGAGTACGCGTTGAAGATATTGATACCGAGTTGTTAGATCGCACCGATGGCAGTCGCAATACCAACAGCGAGACCAGTGTTATCCCCGGTGCGGGCTTAACGTACCGCGTGGCAAAAAATTTAACGCTAATTGGTGGTGTGCACAAAGGCTTTATTCCTGTCTCGCCTGGCAGTGATGATGATGTTGATCCTGAAGAAAGTATTAACTACGAGTTGGGGTTTCGCTACGGTGATGCACAGCACTATGCGGAAGTGATTGGTTTTTTTAATGACTACTCAAACTTAAAAGGGACTTGTAGTTTTGCCAGTGGTTGCCAAAGTGCTAATCTCGACAATGATTTCAATGGTGGTGAAGTCGATGTCTATGGGGTTGAAATGTTGTATGAAACCCGTTTTGGCAATAGTGATGCGAGTTTAAGCTTTCCGCTCAATATTGTTTATACCTTTACGCAATCTGAATTTAAAAACAGTTTTACCTCAGATAACCCAGAGTTTGCCGTGGTGCGTTCAGGCTTTGAGCTACCCTATATTCCTGAACATCAGTTATTGATTAAGACCGGTATTCATCACTATGACTGGCAGGCCAATATCAGCATGCGCTATACCAGTGAAATGCGCGATACCGCAGGTGAAGGTACGATCAATTCTGACGAGGGTACCGATAGCCGCACGGTGGTTGATTTTGCCGGCAAATATCGGTTGGGTGATAAGAGCGAAGTCTATCTGTTAGTGGATAACCTGTTTGATGAAGAGTCCATTGCCTCGCGCCGGCCATTTGGGATACGCCCGGGAAAACCAAGAACACTCACGATAGGGTATCAGTATTCTATTTATTAATTATACCGCTGTGGTTATCGTCTACTACAGTATTTATCTAACTTATTTGAGGTGAATATGCGTCATTACCACACGGGATTTGCAACGAGTTCAGGGTTTGCAAAAATAGCCACATTAATTGTGATTGCACTTGTTGCAATTGTATTTTTGGTCTTTAGTTTTCGCTCCACCACGGCGGACAAAAGTGAGCCTTATTTACCAGTGGTCACACATTACGCCGATATGGCCTTTGCCATTTATAGTGATTCGTTAACACTCGCGGTTGAGTTGCAAAAGGCGGTTGATCAATTATTAGAAGACCCAACGGCCTCTACTTTGGCTAAGGCTCAACAGGTGTGGCTGGCCGCGCGCATCCCCTATGGGCAATCAGAGGTGTACCGCTTTAGTAATGCCAATGTCGATGAGTGGGAAGGGCGGGTGAACGCATGGCCGCTCGATGAAGGGTTGATCGATTATGTCAGCAGCAGCTACGGCTCGACAGTGGGCAATCAGTTTGGCTTGGCCAATGTTATTGCCGATAGCGACAATTACCCCACCATTAATGCCACACTACTGCGCGATCAGCTACATGAAGCCGGCAGCGAAGAGGCCAATGTCGCCACCGGTTACCACGCGATCGAGTTTCTTCTGTGGGGTCAGGACTTAAATCAACAAGCCACTGATAAAGGGTTGCGCCCGGCGAGTGATTATCTGACAGGTGATGCCTGCACCCACGGAAACTGTGAGCGCAGACGCACCTATTTACGTGTAGTGACCGAGATGCTCGTTGAAGATTTACAACTCATGGTTGACGATTGGGATAGCGCTAAAACAGGTAACTACCGTGAAGCACTGCTGAGTGAAGAGCCCTCAGTTGGCTTGCGTCGCATGTTGCGCGGTATGGGTGAAATGAGCTTGGGCGAGCTTGCCAGTGAGCGTATGTTGGTCGGTTTGGCCGCACACGATCAAGAAGAGGAGCACTCGTGTTTCAGTGATAGTACTCATACTGACGTACTTGAAAATGCACGCGGTGTGCGCAATATTTACCGTGGTGAATACCAGCGAATAGATGGCACATTGTTGAGTGGGCCGAGTATATCATCACTGGTGGTCACACACAGTGAACCCCTCGATGGCCAATTAAATGCGGCACTTGATAGCAGTTTAGCCGCCGCTATGGCCATTGTTGATAAAGCCAGCTCAACCACAGCACCTGAACACTATGATCAATTGCTCAGTGCTAATAACCCTGCGGGTAACGCATTAGTGAAGGCAACCATCAATGCACTAGTGGCCCAAACCGATATTATTCAGCAGGTATCTGTCACACTGGGTATTAATAGCTTGGAAGTTGATCCGGGTACTTGTTTTAATGCCGATGGCAGTGATAATGGCCAATGTAATTTGTAGCATGCGGTTAACTTACGACTGGATTGAGAGTGTATGCAGTAATACCCCGGCAATTGCCGATAGTTAAGTTGTTGTAAATTATAGTGCCTCTGTGTGTCTAGATGAGAGTATCGCTCAGCGAAACTCTCATCTACTCAGAGGTTTTTTAATATTTATCCGTAGACGATAACACAGCGAGTAATGATGTAATGGGTTCAACATATTCAATGCCTTTATTAAACCAGTGGCCGAGAGTGGCACGCACATTAGTACTCATAAGTGCGCTGGCACTGGCTGGTTGTATAGAAAAACCAGCACCGGCTGAGCAGGTAGACAGCGAGCGCAGTACTGATAGTGAAGCCGCAAAGGCGCACGAAAAATTGTGGAACCCACTGACATTACTACACGCCATGGGCAAAGTCGTCTTGCCACCGGTGTATGAAGCCTTAGTGGTCAGTGCTAATGACTTGGTGCGCGATGCCAATGGGTTCTGTCGCGCCCCCGATAGTGCCGGGCTTGCTACATTGCAAACACAGTGGCTACAGGTATCGACCCTATGGGCAAACAGCAGTGCCTTATTATTAGAGCCCGTATTAGAAGATAACCTCGATTTAGAACTTAATGATAAAGCCAAAGCCAGTATTATCGTTAACGAGTTGCTTACCACTACAGTGCCTGCGCGATTGGATGTTGAGTTTATCGATCTTACCGCAAGCTCACGGGCAAAAGGGTTATATGCGATTGAGTTTCTATTGTTTGATGCCAATCGTCTGAATCCAGTTGCACCGCTAGATGATAACGATGCAACACTTGCACTGTTTACAACTGACACTGCTCGCGTTCGTCGCTGTGAATACCTGCAAGCACTCACCACACACCTACAGCAAAAACTAACCAACATTCATCAGCGCTGGCAGCCCGATGGCGGGGATTTCAGTGGTGATATTGCCAATGCAGGCACCACCGGGAAAATTTACGACAGCACTTGGCAGGGCATTGAAGATCTCGTTAACAAGTTTGTACAAAGTACCGAGCAGCTTAAAAATACAGCGCTTGCGATCCCATTAGGTTCTAAGTCTCACGGTGTTGCCAAGCCATTTAGTGTGACCCACTGGCGTAGCCAATCCTCATTGGCCCACGCGAAAGCACTACTTAAAGGCCTCACTAAAGTCTACCGTGGGCTAGATGCAACCGGGGCAAACGAGTACGGGTTTGATGATCAGCTAGAGGTGGTTGGCCAAGAGGCACTAGCCGTGGCTATTGATGCTCAGCTTGAGAAGGTTAGGGTGGCGCTCGATGCTATCGACGGTAGCCTTTATCAGGCTGTTGGCCAAAAAAGTGCTGAAGTAGAGGCGGCGCTTCAGGCAACCACAGTACTCACGGGGCTGGTAAAGCGCGATATGAGTAATGCGTTGGGGGTCAGTATTGGCTTTACCAGTAATGATGGCGATTAGTTCAATCTGGCTAGCCAGTCTTAGTTAAAGGGTCGATGGTAAGCATCGACCACTAGTGCATCTGACTTTTCATGGGTCGGCTAGCGCTAAAGAAGCCATTGAATGAAATAAAAAGCGCCACGGGATATTGTTGGTGCGAGGGCTCTCCTATATAATTAATAATAATTATTATCATTAGCGTTATTTGTATTTTTACTATTACGCGTATTGAGGAGTTTCCATGCGAGATGTTTCCCTAACGACCCCTAAACAAGCCAGGCCGCTACTATTACGGCCACGGCAGCGATACACTAGTACTTCATTGGTGGCACTTCCTGGCTGCTTATTGCTTGCCACTCTCATCGCCACTCCTCTTGCTGCTCAAGATAATAGTGCACAGCGTGATACTAAACTCAATACACTAAAAATCTCCAGTGAACTACAAACTCCCACACTGGGTAGTACCAGTGAAGCGGTGGCTCGCTCAGGTAAAATTAATGTGCCTATCGCCGATACGCCGTTTTCTATTTCGGTTATTGAACGTAACTTTTTCCAGGATATCGGCGCTAAGGATATTCAAGACGCCTTAACCTATAGCTCTGGTGTGTATGCGGGTCAGTTCGGGCAGGATACCCGTATTGATTCAGCCGCGATACGCGGGTTAGATGCCACTAACTATCTCGATGGTTTGCGCTCTATTTATGGCTCTTATAATAGTGTGCGCACCAACCTTTATACACTGGAGAGTATCGAGGTACTAAAAGGCCCATCGTCGGTATTGTATGGGCAGTCAGACTTAGGCGGCATTATCAATGCTGTCTCAAAACTGCCCCAGGCAGAGCGCGCCGGTGAGGTGTGGTTACAAGCAGGCTCGTTTGATCGCAAACAACTCGCCACAGATGTAACCGGCTCATTCACCGAGGACAAAAAGTGGCGCTATCGCCTAGTGGCACTGACACGCAATAGTGGTAACCAGGTTGATCATGTCGACGATGATGGTTATGTCTTTATGCCTTCGCTCACGTGGGCCCCGACTGAACAGACGTCAATTACCCTCGTGTTTAACCGGCAAGAAAACAAAGGCCAAGTCTCGGCCCAGTTTTTACCCGCAAGAGGCACCTTTGACCCAGCCCCGAGAGGGCGTGTACCCACCAGTCGCTTTGTGGGCGAGCCCGATTGGGATAAATACGACCGCGAAAAAACCGAAATCTCACTCATGCTAGATCACCAGTTTAATGAGAGCTGGGGCATATCATCAGTGATTCGCAAGACAACATCAAAAACTGAAACCCGCGAACACTGGACAACGGTCGGTGTTGTACCCGATGATAACGGCAACACAGTAAGAACGATTTACCTTTCAGATAAAGAAACCGATGTGCTCAATATTGATATTCGCCTTGAAGGTGTCTTTGCAACCGGTAAGGTGATCCACCGTTTTGTCGCCGGTCTTGATCGCCAAGATGCCCTCTGGGAAGAAGATGACGCCTTTACTGGCCGAGGTCAGGGGGGCTTTATCAACCTGTATGACCCCAACTATGGTGTCGTGAATACCAGTGCCATACAGCTAGAAGACCGCAACGATAATGAGATCAAACAGTTCGGTGTCTACCTGATCGACAATATGGAGATTGGCCCGGTCATCATCTCAAGTGCACTACGCTATGACGATGCTAAAAATACTCGACTTGCCGTTAACGATGATGACACGGCCAGTACCGATTACGAACTCAGCGGGCGCTTTGGGGTGATGTACCAGTTCGATAATGGTATTTCTCCTTACGTTAGTTATTCCGAGGCGTTTTCACCCAACCTAGGGACCGATGATAATGGCGGAACACTCGATGCGACCACCGGTGATCAGGTCGAGATGGGTGTTAAATATTTATCCGACGATAAAACACTCTCTGTCAATGTGGCCTACTTTGATATTGAGCAAGAGCAACGAATCAGCCAAGGTGCTACCCCTGGTGGCGTTCGTCAAACTGGCGCTGAGGTCACCGGGTGGGAGTTAGAGCTTAAGAAGCGCTGGCGCGCACTGGAGTTATTAGCTAACTACACGCACCTCGATGCTAAACAATCAGATGTTCGTCTACCGTATGTAGTTGAGCAACAGGCCTCAGTGTGGGGGCTCTACACTATTAATCCCCATCTAAGAATCGGGGCAGGGGTGCGCTATCAGGGCGATAACGTCGGTTTTGGCGGTGACCCGCAATTATCATCAGCCACACTCTATGATGCACTCATTGGCTACTCGACCGAACACTGGGATTTCAGCATTAATGCACAAAACTTACTGGATAAAACCTATCTCTCGTGGTGCCGGGGTGTAAACCAAGGGATCAACCTCGACTGTGGTTACGGTGATCGCCGCAATATTCTCGCCAATGTTCGCTATAAATTTTAATCAAATCAGGCTTTGTTAATGAATCGCAAAAAATTATGGCAGTGGCACTCGTGGTTGGGGTTAATCGCGGGGCTTCCCTTACTAGTCATTGCTGTTACGGGCAGTTTACTGGTGTTTCACCACGAAATTAATGGGTTATTAATGCCGTCTTGGTTTATCTCTACACCCAGTGAGGCAGGCCGCCTGCCGCTTGATCATCTACATTCAGCAATTATTCAAGCACTGCCAGAGCACCATATTGTCGGTTGGTTAATGTATGAAAATAATCACTACTCCGATGGCGTTTATTTATGGGCCAATAATCACAGTGAATGGTTGCGGGTGTTTATTAACCCCTATACCGCAGAAGTACTGAATGCGCCAATACCGCTGGATGACTATCTAATGGAGTGGATAATTAACCTGCACTACCACTTTTTAGCGGGTCATGTCGGTATGATAGTCACAGGTGTATTAGCGTTGATGCTCTGTGCACTCGGTATTTTAGGTTTTATTATATATCGCCAGTTTTGGGTGGGGTTTTTTACCCTGCGCTGGCGCCACAGTGCGCGTGTATTAACCGGTGATTTACACAGCCGTCTAGGGGTTATCTCCAGTGTGGTTTTTTTAGTACTAGGGATAACTGGCGCTTGGTGGAACCTGCCCCATGCACTAAAAGATGTATACGAGCACGGTTTATTTGATGAGCCTGAAAAAGCATTGACACAACCTGCCTACGACCATCAGCTATCACTCGATAATATGCTGGTTAACGCCCAGCAGGTGCTGCCTGAATATCAGCTGCATTATATTGCCTTTCCCCGCCAGAGTGGTCGTGCGATTGATTTTTATGGTGCACTGCCAAGTGTTAATTTTTTGCGTAGCCAGTTTGGCAATTTTGTGAGCTTTAATGCACAAAGTGGTGTTTTAATTGAAGCAGAAGATGTTCGCGAGGCCCCGGTGGGCACACAGATCGAAGATACGTTTAGGCGATTGCACTTTGGCGACTTTGGCGGGTTGCCTATTAAAATAATCTGGTGTCTATTAGGGTTGGCGCCAGGGTTGCTAGCGGTATCGGGTGCTTTTGTTTACTTTAAACGCAAACCTGCTCGTCGCAGGGTGCGACAGTTTGCGTAGTGCCCCGTCTATTGAGCATACTCATTTGTCGATCATGCCCATTTATTGATTATACTCTATACTACAGGGCCCGCGTTGATCGGTTAGCCCTGTTCATTTGATGGCTGTTTAATCGGTTTCGGGTGGCTTTTCAGCGGGCAACGGTTTGTTGCCGCTCTTGATCCCTAGGTAAATAACCAACGCACTGATTGATGTGCTGATTATGATACCAAATATTAACGCGCTCCCATTAATAGACCCGGCAGGGATTACCATCAGCATAATGACGAGGCTAAATATCGTTTGTACGCTTAAAAAATAAAAAAAGACTTTTTTAATCTCTGGTGGCTCAAGGGTTCTATGATTAGTTTTTACAAAATGCTGTACTAGAAGCATACTTATAATTAACACTAAAATATAGCTAATGGATGAAGATGTAATTCCAAAAACTGACAACACGGTAGCGATAGCAATCGATGCTAGTGGGTATAGCCAACAAAAGGTCAGTAAGAGTTTATTTAAGGGCATATGTAGTATCCTTTACAGTGGTCCATCCTAACGATGCCAGTAATACAAAGATCAATTGAAGTAGTAATGTGTCGTGTAAGGCAACGTTTTAGATGACCATTAAAACAGGCAACCGCCAAACTGGTTGTGAAGCGGGTGTAATATAAAACGTTTCAGCGTCAGTGCCAACCTATTTATTTCACACGGTGCGACGTTGTTATATAACAATGTGCATTCGACGGTAATACATAAGATACATTTTCTGCCACCATTAAGCGTTAGCGAACGAACTTACAGAGTAATTTTTTATGCCTTAAATAACTATTAAAGGTCTCATTTTTTACTCACATTTAATGATATGATTCTTTCACCTTTATCACTGTGGTCGAGTGTTTTTAACCACAGTATTTGAGCGGCCCTAGATTGGCTGGGCATCACGACAATAATGAACAAATGACTAACGGGAGTCTCCTATGTCACTGCGTATTAATGATCAAGCACCTAACTTTACCGTCGATACCACCTTTGGCACCATTAATTTTCATGAGTGGATCGGCGATAGCTGGGCGATTTTATTTTCTCACCCAAAAGACTTTACCCCAGTATGTACCACTGAATTAGGTTGCGCGGCTGGCCTTGAAGATGAGTTTGCCAAGCGTAACTGCAAAATGATTGGCCTTAGTATTGACCCTGTTGATGATCACATCAGCTGGTCGAGTGATATCGAAGAGACCCAAGGCCACAAAGTGGGGTTTCCGATGATTGCCGATACGGATCTTAGCGTATCAAAGCTATAGGAAACTCTGATTAACCCCTCAAAAATGCGATAATAGCCGCAATTGCCAATAAGAGTTTTGCCCTATGAAGCAACAAAGCCTTGAAGCCAGTGGATTT
>Ga0193959_1000144_pt1 | contig 28202 bp, 44 predicted proteins | sample FB_2_MG_FD_140333 | JGI IMG/M metagenome (GOLD analysis project Ga0193959, IMG submission 140333) | Microbial mat bacterial communities from the Broadkill River, Lewes, Delaware, United States - FB_2_MG | ecosystem: Environmental > Aquatic > Freshwater > River > Microbial mats | place: USA... | reverse complement strand
TTATAACAATTAGGCATGATGCAACGGTAATTATCACGATCATAAATCTCTTTTCTAACTTTAGGACTAAACTCACAAGCTTTAGATACTTTACTCATAAAATCTCTCATCGGTTTCTATATTATATTCAGTGCAATATCTAAATATGTGTTCTAATAATATTGACATTTCTTTTTTAGTAAATTTGCTTGTTCCTAAGTAGCAATTATAACCCATAGCGTTTGGTGCTATATCATCACGCTTTGCAACTGATTTAATAACTCTAAACGTTTGTTTTAAAAGTTTAACCATTTCTTCATCATCAACAGCAACAATATACTTAGGTTGAACATCTGCATCTATTAGTGCATTGATATACCAATCTTGGCTGCTTTGTCCTGAAGCTTTATGTAATTGATTTAGCAAAGCCCACATATAAGCATTTTGCTGTAAACTTCGTTTTGATTTAACTTCTTCAATATTAACTCTATAAGTTTTCTCACTGTCTAACTCAATTAATTTACCAGTATGATATATATTAGGTATTAATAATGATAATTCAGCTTGTCCCTTGCTATTGAATAAATGTTTAACATACTTAGCAATTATCTTCATTACAGTTTAACACCTCATTATACATATCAACTAAAGCGGTAGGAGTTAAAAAATATAACTCCGCCTCCGTTTTATCAGTATATGTCTTAATGTAATCTATCATCATTTTAGTATCTCTCCATTTCATTATTCCACCTCATATCCTAATGCTATATAAGCATTGATTATTTGTTCATTTGTTAAATCTTTACATTTTGTATGACCTACTAACGCATCCATGATATCAGCTTGCTGTTCTGTGATACCCATTTCTTTTTGTCTTGCGTTTAATTTCTGCACACCATATATATGTGATTCACTATGATAATAAGCTCTAGTAATATTAATTAAAGTTATTAACTGTTCTCGTTTCATAATTCATCAAGTAAGTCATCATCAGGAAACATCACTTTATATGCTTGCTTAATTTGTTCATCTGATTTGTTATGGAAATAAGCTGATGAAACTAATTCAAGGATTAACGATGTTTTATTATCGCTAACACCTAATTCTTCTAATTTTGTTGCTAAATTCAATACACTCTGTATAGACACACCAATTGATGAAGAGTATTTTCTAAGTTTTCTAACATATTCATTAGCTAGTTCTTGTTTATTCATCACTTACTCAACTCCTTTAATAAGAAATTCATTTCTTATTTTTTTTTCATACCTTTGGTAATTTTTTGATAGTCTTTGTATATAATTACGCATTTTAATAGCATATTCGATTAGATTTTTATCATAGTCTTTGTTATGATTGTCTGCATATGCAACACATTTAACTAAATTATTCCATTTACTTTCATACCCATCGCTAGGAGTAGACAAATCATCCATAAATTTATAGTAAAGGTTATTTATTTTTTGTTTATAATTAATATCAGCGTTATTATGTAATAGATATGTACCATAACCACTATTTTGATAATTCCATAACATTAAATGTTTAATATCTTCATCATTATAATGACTCCTTAAATCTGACACAATAGGTTTATACTCTTTTAAATCAGCAATTAATGTAAATGTTTTAATGTTATTTTCTTTTAGTTCAACCCGTGCCGAATAATAATAATCAAAAACACAATTTGTTAACCAACTTCTATCAACTTCTTCTCCTAATGATACAAGATATTCAACAAATTTATTATATTTTTCTAACTCATGTGTTTTATATCCATATTGATAATCAATTTTTAGTTGATAAGTATCTATCATATAAATCTTATCTTCATTATTTTTAACAACTCTAACGGGTATCCAACAATTATATCTTTGACCATTTAACCTACTTGTATAATCTTTAGGTAAATCAAATATATTGTTAAGATTAGCTTTATATACACCACCGAAAATTACTTTATCTAATAATTTATTCATCATTTTACTTCACCTTATAATCCTTTCTAAATTCATTAAATTCTTCTTCTGTCATATTGTAACAGTCTACTGTGCCATCATAATATGCATCTTGTACTTGCACTTCTACTGAATGAACATTGTGTGTGTTTCGTGATATTGTGTTGAATAGTACTTCATCTAGTTTAGATTGATCAGTATACACTCTTCCATTATACACCCAAAATTCCATATTATTCACCACCTATGTAATCTACATAATCATTCATATAACCTTTTAAGTATTCAGCACGATAATCATTGTTAAGCATTTCTGTTAAGTCAGCTCGCACTTTTTCATCTTGCACACATTGATTAATATAATCTTTGATGTTATTCATTGGCTTGTGTTTAAGTTTATCTCGTTTCAGATACCAATATATTGCTTTCAAGTTAATGCCATTCTTAAGTAATTCTATGACTTTGCGTTCCGTAATGTTAAATGTGTTAGCTAATTGATAATTCTTAATCATAATAATCTCCTTATTAATGTCCTATGGACTGTATAACCTTATTCGGTTTATCGAACCCACCATCCGCTGATGAGTTCTAAAATCTAATAAGAGGGGGTTTAAAATTGGTACGCTTTAGGGTTACATTTTTTACTATTTAACGCTTGTGCTTTGATAACTTTTGTTGATTTAGCTTTAGAACCAAACATTTTTTGTATTCTAATTCTTTTAGTTTTTTTATCCTTTTTAAAATTAATTAAGTTGTAAATCATTTGTTTTACATACATAAATTTTCTCCTTTAGGGGATCGCCCTTTCATAACTATATTGTAACTATATTGTATATCCTTTTATTAGTGTTGTCAACACTTTTATTTATTTTTATATCGTAATCATTTGCAATGACATTGTTTTTGTTGTATAATAGGTGTAGGAGGTGAACCAATGAAACAATTGATATCACGCAGAATTAATGTTAATAAGACTCAAAAGCAAATAGCTAAAGAAATAGGTGTATCATCAGTCCAGTTTCAAAAATATGAATATGGAACTGTTGAACCTAAGTTTTCTATTGCATTAGCTTGGGCTTATGCGTTAGGAATTAGCATTGAACAATTTACAATGTATTATATAAAAGATAAGGAGGAATAGAAATGGAGATATATAATCAATTAAGTTTAATTCAAAATGAGGTAAAAGTACCAAAGAATCAACATAACAAATTTGGCGGTTATAATTATAGAAACGCTGAAGATATTTTAGAAGCTGTTAAACCAATTTGTGCTAAGCATGATACAACATTAATTATCACTGATGAAATAGTTTTAATCGGTGAGCGTTATTATGTTAAGGCTACTGCAACCTTATTTAATAAAGATGGGGAATCAGTATTCACAAATGCTTACGCAAGAGAAGAAGAAAACAAAAAAGGTATGGACTCATCTCAACTTACTGGTAGTACTTCATCATATGCTAGAAAATACGCTCTAAACGGCTTATTTAATATTGATGATACTAAAGATAGCGATTTTAATAATAAACACGGTAAAGAAGAAACACCTAAAAATCCAAAATTAAACAGTGGTAAAATTCAAGGTAATAACGAAACTGAAACAATGGATAATGTTTGGAAGAAGGAAACAATTAAACAAAAAGAAACGCTAGACAAGAGTTTTGCGAAAGCCGTTAACATTCCATATGCTTCTAAAGTTAAAGAGATAGTATGTAAATCAATGGGGTGGAAAAACTGGGATACTGATTTTGCAATCACAAGCAAAGATGATATGTTGAACATTCCACAAAAATGTAAAAATGAAATAGAAAAACTAAAAGCAATTGACAATAGCGGATTATAAAAGGAGAGAGAATATGAACGATATTATAATCAAAACAAATGAATTAGGGTTACCGGTTATTAAATGGAATAAAAATGAGATAGTTGATCAAGTTAACAATTTAACACAATCTTATCAAGGTTTAGTGTTTGATGCTGAACAATTACCAACAGCTAAAAACGATTTAGCACAAATTCGTAAAGTCAAAACTAATCTTAATGATGAGAAAAAACGAGTTAAGAAACTATGGAATGAGAACTATACAACTTTTGAAAACGAGATTAAAGAAGTTATGGGTCAAGTTGATTCAATCATAGTTGACATTGATACACAAGTTAAAGAGTTTGAATCAGGAATTAAGGCTCAACGCAAAAATGAGATTATGAACTTTGAAGAGTTTGAAGCTATTAGTGAGTACTCTTCATTTAATGAAGATTGGCTTCTTAAAAAATGGGATGACAAAAAACTAAAAGAAGAGTTTAACGCAATTAAAGAGCAAATAGATTCATCAATTAACACTCTTAAAATGTCTTGTACAACACTTAACTTAAACCCTGACAACTACATTGAAAAATTAAAAACAATGACATACGAGCAAGTAGTACAACGCTTAAATGAAGATTACAACTTAATAAATAAAAAGCAAGATAAAGAAGAGGTATCAGTAAGTTTTGATACATCACAACCAGTATTTGAATTAACACGCACATTAAAAGGAACTGAGCAGCAGTTAATAGCATTGAAACAATATGCGGAAAAAATAGGAGTTGAATGGATAAAATGAAAAAATTTGAAGATTACACAATTAAAGAACTAGAGCAACGCATTAAAGATTTAAAAACACCTAAAGTGTGGTTACCTTTTGAAACATTTTGGGAGAATGTTGATTTAGAGTGTGGAAATGTAGGGTGGAATGGAAATTATTTATCAAAACTCAACGAACAAGAAAAACTAGAACTAAAACTATACTTAGCACAAAGAGCATGGAAGAAAGAGTTTGATGATGTAGAGCTTGATTGGGAGGATGTTGATATAACTAAGTATTATATTTATTATGATAACCGTGATAATAAATATTATATTGGTATTAGATATTACACTAAATATAATATGCAAGTATACTTTAGTACAAGAGAAAAAGCTGAACAATGCTTACAATGGCTTAGAGATAGTGGAGTTATAGTATGATTAACCGAATTGTATTAGTAGGTCGTTTAACTAAAGACCCAGAGTTGAGATATACTACATCTAATTTACCAGTTGCATCATTTACCTTAGCTGTAAATCGAATGTTTGCTAATCAAGATGGAGAGCGTGAAGCTGATTTTATTCAATGTGTTGTATGGAGAAAACAAGCGGAGAATATGGCAAAGTTTACACATAAAGGTAGTTTGATAGGTGTTGAAGGTAGAATGCAAACTCGTTCATATGATGCAAATGATGGCACAAGAAAATACATAACTGAAGTAGTATGTGATAGCGTGCAATATTTAGACACAAAGAATACGGATCAAAAACAAGAAACGGCAAGCATTGATATTGTAGAAGATGATTTACCATTCTAAAGGAGTGATAAGATGAAACTATTCAAGAAAGAAAAAAAGAAAATGTGTAACGATTTAGAAGAAAAAGAAATATTAAAAATAAAAATAATGCCAAAAGAAGTAGGAATAGGAGATGTCTTATTCAGTGATGCAAGATGTATATATGATTATATAAATAAAACAATACCATTAGGACCGAACTATATATACAGGTTTGATGTTAAAGAAGAATTAATGATTTTTCCTTTTAAGGAATTAATCTTTACATCATTAAGAGGTTTTAAATTTGCAGGTCGTTTAATTAGACCTAATGACCGTTTTGATTATATTATTAAAAACGAAGATATAAGAGAATATGGACTAAAAACATGTTTAGAAAATAGAAAGTACTATAAAATAGATTATGAATATTATGAAAAATGCAATAAAATAGAAGAGCTTAAAAGTATTAAAGATATTAAACAGTACTTATTAGATAGTTTAAAGGATTAATAATATGTTAGAAATATTGAGTTTATTAGCAATAATAATTATGTTTGGTTCATTAATAATTATGTTTGTTTCTAAAAAAAATAAACAAATATATCATATTGCAGTATTTACATACGGCATTACTATTATTTTTTCAATTATTGGAGCTGTTATATTTTTATTACAAAATTATTTAAGTTGAGGAGTGATTAAATGAGTGAGTTGCAACGCAAGTTAAGTGAGTTCATGAATAATGTTGAGTTGCTTAAGAACATTAGGACTTTAGCTATATTATTATTTGCTATTGTTGGTCCTTTTATATATTTTGGGTTTGTTGATCAATTTACTATTAGTGCATTATTGAGAGTAGAGGTTACTGGAATTATTGTCCTAGTTTCCTTTACTATCATTATTATTACTAAAGAGATTAAGTTAAGAGCGTTTGATGATGAAATTGAACACGAGCTTAACACTGAACTTAAACCGTTATTAGAGGAAGTTAAAAACAATGGTAAGGATATCATCAACAATGACAAGCGATTAGACAAATCAAGATATTGGATAAACGAATATAACCAATCGCAGCAAGAGTTATATAACAAGCTAAAGACTGATAACTATATCCATAAGCTAGAAAGAAAAATTGTATCATATAATCTAGTTGGTAAATCTAATAAAGCAGATAAGATAATCAAAGAGATTGAACGATTAAACAAAGATGGTTTAACTGACACGAGTTTTAAACCGTATAAGCTAGAAAGATTAATAAGACTAGACAAAATCAAACACAGAGCAAAAAAAGGTGATACGGAGCTGTCGTTTAAACCTACTAAGATTAATTGGATAAATACAATAATCAACACTATCCTTAAATCAAGTGGAGTAGGTGGAATGTTTGCTGTTCCATTCTTGATGAAAGAAGACCCAATGACAATATTTTGGTTTTATGTTATGTATATAATTACAATAACAATAACAATCATCACACAATATTTAACAACACGATATAAAACTAGAACAAGATATTATCAATCACAATCGAGAATTAAAGATTTACAAAGTTTATTATTAGAATTTTTAAAAGGAGATGATTTAGTATCTAATCTAAACGAGGAGGAAAGCACAATAAAAGAGAGCATTTAAGCTCTCTTTTTTTAGTCTAGTGTTTTATCTAGTACTATTCCTAATGTGTTAAACAATAAGCCAACTGCTAATATAGCTAATACAATGTGCATACTTCCTTTATATATGCTTAAATCGCTTAAAAATCGCTCTACATTGTTGTTTACTAAGTCCATTACTTTATTTATGAACATCAACGCTGTAATTGATATAGCGCCAAATAACACGATTATAAAGAATAAACTAGCGAACCCAAACGGCTTTTCTTTCATATGCGCTTTGAGTTGTGCGAATAGCCATAGTATTAACATTATTCCTAATACACTGATAAGTAATATGATAAGTATTGGCATTGAGTTTTGTGTTTCTTCAACTACTATTTTTTTGCTAAATTTCCAGTATAGATAAATTAATAACCATATTAATGACCCTAAACTTGCGAGTTTACAGCTCCATACTATTAACTTTTTTCTCATAGTAACTCTTCGGCTTCTTCTTTCAAGCTAATGTTATCATCCAATACTCCGTTTTCTAAATTCATTTTTATAATTAAAGCTAACATATTTTCTATTTTAACTTGTTTCTCTACAAACTCATTTAATTTTTGAGGAATCTCATTAACTTTAACATCTTTTGCAATATTAATAAACGCATCAAAGTTTTCTTTACCTACTGCATTAGATGCTTTTACATAACCAACACCCAACATTTTTGCTAAGAACTTGTCTTTTTTAAAATATTTAGCTGTTGAAATAGTTATAAATGCTATTGTTCCTAAAGATAAACTTGTTATCCATTCCCAACTGTTGCCTAACATATCTAGTATAATATTCATTATTTAATCACTCCCATTGTTTTATATTTTATATATAGTTGATTGTCAATTGTTATTTTGTTGTCTATTAATCTTGTGAATGGATATCTATTATAATTTGGTTGATTGATAGTATCCATATCTTGTATGTATGTGAAATGTGAATGTGGTTGTACGATTGATCCTGACAATATTAAATTATCATCAACTGCCAACACTAACGAAACATATCCATTTCTTTGTGCATCTTCAAACTTTTTAAGTTTAGAGCTTAATACATCATTCTCATTTTTTAATGCGTTGTACTTACTTTTAAGCAAATCGTGTTCACGTTTCTCTTTAACATAATTCTCTGTTGCATTAGTGATAATTTTACTAACACCCATATCATCACCTACTTAGTATAATTCAATACATATCCACTAAATGTATCATCTAATATATATTGATTGAATAGTGATTCAATAGTTGCTAAATCTAAAGTAACATTATCAGTTACTAATCTAATGTCATAATCTTGTGAGTAAATGCTTTCAGGTTCAATCATAAAGAACTCGTTAATCATAACATTCAATGGTGCTGTAACTCTAATTCGTTGAGTAATACCATTTGTTAAAATATATTCGATATCCGTTTCAGGTGCACTACCTACATAATATTCATACTCTTGCATTTCATTAAGCATCATACCTATTCTAACAATAATATCATCATGAGTTAAACTGCCTGTATTATCCGTAATTCGCATAAATGCTTTAGTCCCAAGTATAGCATCATTAACAATGATATCTTCCCCAAAATACTTGTCAACTAATAAGTTAATTAATTGACTAAATGATATAAAGTTTTCTAATTCATCTAATATGTATATAGGTGCTTTTGTTTTATCAAATGTGTCTTTTATAACAATTAACTCTGATATATCCATTGCATCTAATCTTTGATACAAAATAGGTGTAGGCATTGAAACTAAGTCGGCATATTCACTGTTTGAATAATAGTCAACAACTTGTCCGCCTAATCCTACAATGACTCCAATGTTTAACATAATATCTTCTATCATATCTAACTTAACATTTTGTTCATTCATTTCTGTTTCTAATTGATTAACTCTGTTTTCTAAATCTATTAACTGTGTATCAGGAGAAGAGGCGCAAGCCCCTAATCCTAATACTAATATAAATACTAATAATAAGCTTAATAATTTTTTCATATTCTTCTCACTCCTTCAATTTTTACAACTTCCCATCCGCCATTTGAAGCAATACTAAACGCTGGTGTTGAATTTAATGTATCTTGTTCAGCATCATAAAATGCAATAGTTGTTTCATCAATTCTTAAGATATTAAATGTTTGCCATATCTTACTTGAAGCTGTTTTACTATTTAACCATTCTTCTGGTTCTGGTATTACTCCACCTTTAAGTTTATAAAATAAAGTTTTCTCGTTTTGTGAAGCACCAGTTAGCTTGTATGTTACTTTAATCTCGCTATCAACAAAGTTATCAATGCTTTCACTTAATGTAACTCTACCAGTTGAACTTGTTCCAGTTGATATTGCACTTGTTCCTTCAAATAATGTTGTTGGAATCAGTTTTAGCAATTCAGCGATTACAACTTCGTTTAAATCCGTTTCTCTTGCTACTCGTTGCAGTTCCTTAATTGTGTTATTAACTGTGCTTGGTAAATTATAGCTATACTTAACTTCAACATTTACAGCAAAGCCGTTGTCATTAGTAATTTCAAGTGTGTTGTTATCGTATGCTTTAACTAAACCATCTATGTCAATGCCTACTGGTGGTTCTGGTGTTTCAAATTCAAATAAGAACTCAACATCATTAGCTTGTAAATATGCTATTAATCCAGCAACATCATTAGTTGATAAATCACTTTTTAGCACTCTAAGATATATACTTGTATTTGTGTTAAAAATACCTACCCCTCTATTACCGTCAGTACCCAAATTAGACACTGATTCACCAGGATATATATCGTTATTAATAATCAAATTAACATTAGCAACACTTGAAATATCTACTAATTTATAACCCAATTCACTATACAAATCTATTACAAATCTTATTGAATTTGTATAATCTCCTGCAATACCCCATCCAGTAGCATTTTTAACTACATCATTTAAATCATATCCAACTAACTGGTTATATTGACCGTTTTCATCAATAAAGTCTGCAACATCAATAGCACTTCTTAATGGTGTTTTCCATGTTTGCTCTGATTTATCATGTTTAATCCATGTTGTTGCTGTTGTGTCATAAGTAATCATTAAATCATCTTCGGCAAAGAAATCAGATGGTGTAAATACTCCATTGTCTTTTCTTCTAACAAGTACAGTAATTCTATTTGTTGTAGCTTGTAATGTTCTAATAGTACCATTAACTATCCATCCACTTGCAGCTATAAATATTCCAGATGAATTATATTCGTGTAATTCTACATCGTAATTTAAACCAACTTTAAATATAAACTTAATTTGTTTTAATGGTAATACATTGACTAAATCAGTTATGTTAGAGTCAAACCTTATTCTTGATGTACTAGAACCATCAGTTGGAGTAACATAAACACTTCCAACACTACCTGATGCACTTGAGCGAATCCACTGTTTTACAGGTAATATATTATTATTAGTTGAAGTAACATTAACATTTTCAACAGATTTTAAACCTTCAAAATATACTGGATATCTGCTTAATGATTCTGCTAATGTTAATGCTAATTGTGAAGTGCTTAATAAAGGTATAATCATCATATCAGCTACATCACCACTATTGTTAGTAATAGTTTTTGTTGTGTTATCACCAGTTATAAAAGCACCAGTAAATGTGTCTAAATATTTAACACCTGTTATACTATCAAATTGAACGCTATTTCCATTTGGCACAGCTTCACCAGCTACTAAGTTTATAGGACTTTCACCAGTTATCTTTTGAACACCTAATGGGCTTCCTTCAACTGGATTAATTAGTAATTCTGTTTGTGTGCTTTCTACATATGTTTGAGTATCGCTTTCTAACGGTGCTATTCTATTTACTATGACATTTGTGCCATCACGGTATACATCTGCTGTTTGACCTTGAATCTCGTTGTTTATGATAGCGTTGTTTGTATCTTTAAGCACTAATGGATAATATGTTACACCATCATCTGTGCTGACTTCAACTTCACTTGTTGGGTCTGTTAGATTAGTAGGAAATTGAAGTGTTAATTTTGTTTTGTCTGTTAGTGTGTATATGTCAGCTTTATATTTTCCAGCCGATACATATGTTAAAGTTTGAACTTTATTTGTTTTAACAAACTCTTGATTAACAATGTTTTGTTTTGAGCCTACTCCACTTTGTGATGATAATGTTGTATTTGTGATTGTTACGCTTTCATCTGTTGTTGGAATTGGAATACCACTACTTGAGAATAAACTTAATATGCTTAAACTACTTGAGTTGATTGTACCTATACCACTTATAACTGTATAATATACTACTAATGTTAGCGGTAATCCTAAAGCTGTTATTTCTGTATCACTAAAAGTTATTGATTTACTTCTATCTACTGTTAAACCAATTGTGTTGGATTCAACTGTAATTGTATCAAGCGCATTTCCTACTATTTTAGGGTCTGCATCATTGAATAGATAAAACTCAACTACAAATGGTGCATTTGGATTTCCTGCCGTTTTTGTGATAGATTCATTACCAGTTACATTGAAACCCGGTGTATTAACGAGTTTTATAATTTGATCATTGTTACCATCTATATCTAATATATCACTATCATTACTTGGTTTAGATAATGTTGCTAATGATAGTTTTTGTAATGTTCCAGTAGCCCCCACAATAGGTGCTGATAAATTGTTTTCTTGTAATATGTTTTCTCCCGGTGTTGCTACTGCTAATTCTAATGCTCCTAATCTAACATTTTGCACATTTTGTTGCTCAACTAAAGTAACGATGTTTGTTCCATCCCATCCATTACCAGTTATAACCGCAAAATCTCCATCAGTTGTTGCTACTCTCCACTTATTATCAATATATAATCCAACTAAATGTTCACCGGTTAATGTAATATTTTCTAATAGAAATGGTTCATCAAAGAAGTTTACCACTGGTTTTTTAGTAACATTGTTATCTATTGAAAATGTAATTGCTCCACTTCCTGCTATAATGTCAGTTACATCAATAAATACTCTCATATGTTCTACTAATGTACTCACTGGAGCATTAACATAAAACTCATTGTTTGTTGCTCCTGCTTGTAATACTGTTATATATTTTTCGTTTATATCCCATTGGTCGACAACTACTGCACCTTCTTTATTGTTTACACTTGTTACAGCGTCAGCGTTATCATTTTTAACCCATACACCTCCAGTTGTGTATAAAGCAGTATCACCTATATTAAATGTTAAACCTGCTACAACTGAAGTATAATCATCTTCATCACATCTGTAAAAATCTCCAACTCTTTGTACTCCGCTTGGTAAATCTCCACCAGTTGTTGAACCTGCGCTACCAAATGTTCCTTTATACACTTTTGTTCCAGTTGGTAAATTTGAAGCAGGCAATAATCCACTACCATCTAATGGTGCATATCCACCAGCAACATTTTTATTAGCTGTCTTTTCAATATCTGCATAAGCTAAACTTCCACCTATACCATTATCAATAGTTCTTGCTTTCTCTACTGTATCGCCATATGTATTAGGGTCATAATCTGCTTTAAGCATTAAATCGCCTATATCTCCAACGATTGATGATACTATTGAATTAAGTTGCTCTAGTTCTGCATAAATTTGATTTAGGACTAATGCTTGAGCTTCAGGTGTACCCATATTAAATGAATCATTAGAAGCTACCGTTGCTTTGAATGTTTCTTGAAATGCTTGTGTGTTTCTAATACTTTGTGAGTTTAACAACATTTCTAATTTAGTCCATACGCCACTTAGATATTGCCAACTTTTATAATCTGATGTCGAAGTTTCATAAACATTAACATAGTTGTTTTCTTCTGCATCAGGATATAACGCTTCTAATTCACTTTGAATAGTTGCTACAACTGTTGATGCTGTTGCGTATTCTGCTAAATAATCTTCACTTGTAATGTCAACATCTAGTTCTTGAAACGCTACATCATATTGTGTAGCTGATTGTGATTTTAATATCCCACTGATTCCAATTTCTACTGTAAAGTAATACAAACTCCATCCGAGTTCTCTTTCAGCTTCTGGAACTATTACATTAATAATTTCTTCATCTGATTCTTTAAACATTTTAATTGCTGGAACTGGGTTAACATTTGTTAAACTTAAGAATAATTGTGGAAGGAACTTAATTTTAGCTACATTACCTCCACTTGGTGTATACCACCAATATATGTCAACGCCATTATTTTCTAACACTGGATTGACATTTGTTAACTTTGTTACTGTATCATCATTCGTATTTGTTTTAAATACTATATTTCTTGGTTGTGCCATAATATTCCTCCTTTATAGCGTTACTGTGTTTGGTCTTTCTTTTAATGAATTAATATAAATTAACGATAATGTTAATCCACCTGAATTAAATGCAAAATATATTTTGCCTTCACTATTACATATTACCCATGATTTATTAAACGCTCCAATAATTAAAATTGTATCAGGTTGAACACTTATTGAGCCTAATGTATAACCTGCTTTTGCTTCATCATCATAAATTGTATGGAACACATCAGGATCATAAACTCTTAACTCTGCATTTTGTGATGTTAACTCTCTGATTAATGAATTATTTTCAGCTAAGTAATTTCCTATAATAAAGTTTTCTCTATCTGTTATTAAATGTAAATGGAATGATAATCCTAATATCTCATTTGGACTTAACAATGCGTTATAAGTTGTTGATGGTGATATTATGTAATCTGTTTGTACTGTACCTACTGGATGCAATTCACGGTCTGGTATTAAGTTATTATGAAAACTCATAAAGAAATATTCTACTTCTCCAGCTTCATCTGTATAAGCTATTGGATTTAACTTATCAGCTAAAACACCATCAGCTACTAATTGGTATCCTGCTACTTTAGGTTCTTGAAATTGTGCATTAAATACTAAACTTGTTCCATGTGGAAACTTCATCACACTTAAATTTAATGCGTTGCTTAATCCTATTGCTTCAGAACGATATTGAGCGCCATATATTGGCTTATTATATGTTGCATTATAGTCTAATCCATTAATTAATGAGCGTATACCATCTGCTGTTAATGAGCCTGTATTAGTTCTTTGTGTTCCTCCAAATTCTATATATTCATCATATGTAAAACAAGTTAGTATATTTCTTTTGTTAATTGTAAATGGACTTAACGAACTTTCAACTCTTGTTATTGGATTTAATATTGAATAGTTCTTAGTAAATAAATATGTTACATCCGTTGAATTATCTCTTGCTAGTATTTGTATTTTAATAATCTTATAATTATCTTCTGTATAATCACCAATTTTGAATAATGAATATGGTGTAAAATCAGTATAACGAACTGTAACAGAAAATTGATCATTACCTAATCTATTTACTAATCCTTTATTTGCTATACCGTGTCGCCTAATTTCAACTACACTACTTTTTTGATTATTAAGAATTGTTGATTTTTTAGTAACTCTTGTTAAATCGTGTCTTTCAGTTCTGACATCTACATCTCTTTGAGCTTGATATAAGAAGTTCATTTCTATTCTTCTTATTGTTTGTGGGAAGTAATCACCTATAACATATCCCGGTGTGTATGTTAAATATGTTTTAACTAACCATTCATATGTTGTATCGCCTGTAATTAACGCTCCACTGTTTTTATATTTAACGCCTAAATTTTGTACTAAGTTGCTACCTTCGTTATACCATAATGTGTTGTTTTTATATAATCCAGTTACTAATATAGCTGTATCTGTTTCTATTTCTAAGTTATCCCATTGCTCTTTAGGTAATATCCATCTTGTTATATCAGCTATAATAGTTGGTGAACCAGCTCTATTTAATGGCAAGTTTCTAACATTTGCTATTTTAAATCTACGAACTCCACTATCTAATATAAACTCTGCATCAGCATCATCAAATATTGTTGTGCTTGAACGAGGATATATTCCGTTTAACGGCGCTGGAAACCACGCTGAATCTGTGTCAACTGCTCCATCATATGTTGCGTTCTTAGCTTTAGTATGAACTGACAACGCATAATCTGCTATGCTACTGTCTATTACTTCGCCTATTTTACTTAATGTGTCTAATGAAATTAAATCTCCTGTGCCGCCTATATCTGTGAACCCTATCTCATTTGATAGTGATAATGTTGGAATTGCTTTAATTGATCTAAATAAGTCAGTTAAATTTGTTAATAAATCACTACCGCTATACTCATAATCTACACCAGTTATATCTAATCTTTCAGGTGTTAATAAAGTATAAGGGTTTGTTTTTCCTATAAATGCGCCTGCCATGATTCTATCATAATGTTGTAAATATGTTGCTTGGACACCATTAACTGTGTCTACTTTTCTATCAGCACATATATATTGTTTTAGTTTTAAAACTAATTCAGCTATTGAAATACTATGAGTCCAATATGTGCCTTCATCTTGTCTTGTGGATACATCTTGAGAGATACACCCAACAAATGTTACACCGTTGATTGTAAGTTCTATGTCTGCGTAATCTGGATAAACTTCTCTTCTAGTTGAGTTAACTATTTTTATTCTTGCAAAGTCAAACTCTTCTGTTCCATCATTTCCCCAGTCTATATTTTGTTCAAACTTTGTTACTACTCCATCAATTTTTAATACATTAGCCATAATATCTACCTGCACTTTTCTGAATTAGTACACCACGATTAAATACTAATAACTCATTTTCTCTTTGTATTTTTCTATTTTCTACTGCTGTATCTATTGCTAACACTAATCCATCAACTCCTGCTGCTGCAACTGCTGCTAATGGTGTTAAAGCTACTCCAATACTAATATATTTACTTATACTAGATATATAATTTAAACCTTCTTCATATTGAGATTTACCAGTGCTTTCTATTACTCCAGATAAAGCTGATTGAAATACTCTTTTACCATATGATGCTGCTACTGCAATTCCTATTCCATTTTGAATAGTTAATTGATTGTTAAGTAACGGACTACCTGCGTTGCCTATATCTTGTTGTGGACTTTCTGCAAAACCTGTTAAATTAGCGTTAGATACTGTATGTCTATATTCACTCATTATACATCAGCTTCTATAAAATCAAATTCTAATAGCTTAACACCATTAGTTTTGCGTGTACGAGTTCCACCAGATAGATGAGCTACATATTCAAATATTTCTCCATCGTGAGTATGCTTAAAATCAAACAGAGTTTCTTTATCTAACTTATTCATTATCCATCTATATATAGCTTTTTCTAAAACAGTACCATTATAGTATATTCTAAGTTTACCAACACAGTTAGTTAAATTAATAGTTGATTTTCCTATCCCACTTGAATTACTAAGATTTGGATTAGCATTTGTTGCAAATACATCTGTATCTAATTTAAGTGTTTCATAAGCACCAGTATCATGTATTCTAGCTTCCCATGTATCTGCTGAATCATCCCAAATTTGACCGTTTTTAACTGCTGTCAACGCTACTTTGACACTATAAACTATATAGTAATTTCCACCTTCACCGAGTATTGCTGGTTGTTTATCACCACGATTAGTTTTAATAGCTACTTGGTAGCCGTTTAATTCAAACATCTTATTATTAAAGAAGTAAGTTCTAAACTCATCCATAGCTGTCATAACTTCGGTTTCTCTGCTTGCTCTAAAAAGAATGTTATACATTGCGTTATAATCACTTCTATCGGCAAGGTCAACTGATGGAGTTTCTGTAAAGTACTCTTCTGATACCGGAATTGTTTCTGCTAAGGCATAATCAAAAGCGTTATTGCTTGATGTGTCAATAACTACTGGCATACCTTTATACATTGCTAATAAATAACCACCTTGAAATATTACTTTTGGTGTATTAGCGTTTAATTGTTCTACTATTTTGTCATACATTAATTTTTTAAACATCTTTCACAGCTCCTAACTGTCGTAAAAACTTGTCATTACCTTCTTGCATAGATTGATCATTCTCTGAAGTACTATAATCTAATCCTAATATTCTACTCCATACCCATCTATCTATCTTGTTTTGTGCTACATCTATAAACCCTTTGTTCTTTGTTACCTCTTTTCCACTTATATAATGTTCGAATCCTTTTTGTTGATATATAACATATTCTACTGCATTAGTATTATATATGAATACCATTTCTTGTGGGTTTTCGTAATAATAAGGTGCATCTCTTACCATATCACCACTATCGCTGAATAATGACATATTGCTGATTGGTATTTCTATAAACTCACTTAGCTTAAGGTTAACCAATATTCCTTATACCTCTTTGTGCGATATTTATTACCCTTTTCATTATATGGTTTTTCTAATACTGATGCGATAGAACTAAACTCTGTTGCATTAGCGTTATTTTGTGGTACATTCTTAAATGATATTCTATCATATTGTTCAAAGTCTAATTGTGTTGTAGTCTTTACAATATCTTCTGTTACACCCATTAATACATTGCTCATAGGTGTTGTTGTGCTTTTTCTTCTTGTTTCAATATTACAATAAAACGGTATACCTTGCTGTGAGTAATTAATATCGCTTTGCCCTTTTTCATTAGTCAATTTTTTAAATAGATACATTATGTTATTAGTATATTTGTTACGCATTAATAACCTATCTGATATTCATCTTCTGGAACTTCTCCGCATATTCTACCTTCTATATACACTTGTGCATTATAGATTGGCATTATAACAGATTGAATCCATGTGAAGTCTTTATCATTAAACGATAAATCCCATTCATCATAGTAAGCTGCTTCTGCCATTGCTATTAATGAATCGATGATGCCTTGTCGTTCACCGTTTTCATTCTTAAACACTTTGTATTCTATTAAATCTTTATGACTAAATCTACTTCTATTTGTATAAGGGCTTGTAATATATTTCTCATGCAATTTTCTTGCTTGTCTTTTTAACCTAAGCTCTGTGTTAGGCCATAATGAACTAATATCATTTAAACCTGTATAATGTATTGCTCCTGCTTCTGTTAGATAATAATATCTTCCTGTTAAATCATATTTAACATATTCATCTGTTTCTATTGCCATTGTATCACCTCAATTTTAAAGAAGCCCCACAAAACGTGAGGCTATCTATATTTATTCCTTTGGAGCTTTCAGTGTTGCTAATTCAGCTTCTAACTTTTTGATAGTAGCTTCTAGTTTTTTGTTTTCTTTTGCTAAATCTAAAGCTGTAACTGGTTTGCTAATGATTTTTTTCTTTTTAGATTTTTCATCAAATTCAAAGATTAAGAATCCTTGTTTTTCATAATCTGGTTGAACATCTTTTGTAATTCTAATTTGTTTATTATCTTTTTTAGCATATAACATAATTTATTCCTCCTATGCTACAACTGTTGCATTAATTTGACATCCAGCTGCTTTTTGTTCTAGTAAGAATGCATCCCAATATTGTCTTTGCATATATAACGCTTTACCATCTGTTACTGCACTTGGTTCATCAACATAAATAACATCAACTTTAACTGGTGCAATTACTGCTTTTGGATGAACTAAAATCATATTGATTTGGTCTGCTCCTGCTGCTGGTACTGCTCCAACTGTAAATACATAAGCTTCTTTCATTCTTGCACTTGGAACTGTTACTCTTTTAACATCATCAATCATGTTAACAATTCTTGATACTTCATTATTTGTTTGAGTTGTTCCTAATTGTCTAGAATTAGTTAACGCTTCTTTTAATAATGCATTGATAGCTGGTGTTACATAAAGGATTCTACCTTCTTCAGGTACTTCTCCCTCATCCATAGCTGTCATAAATTTATCAAATACTGCTAATACATTCGCTGCTGTTGCAACTGCATCATTGTTAATAGTTCCATAAGCTGTTACTTCTGTAAATAGTTTAGAAGCCATATATTTATCCATTTCTGGGAATAATTCTTCATTTACAAATACTGAAGTAATGTTGCCAATTGAAACTGCCATGTTTGTTTCATCAATGTCTTGTGGATCTACTAATGTTCTAAATGTTCTATCGTGTGATAATGTTTTTGTTTCCCATGCATTGTCTACTTTTCTAGTAGCTGTTGCAATAGTATCTCTTGTTGTATCTACCATACCTGTTACTGTTAATACTGGAATCTTAATTGTTTTACCATCTACATATTTAAATGAATTTGTAGAAGTACCGCTAGGGTCATATAAATCACTAAATCTTACCCCAATTGTAAATTTTTGACCTTGTAATCCTCTTTGGAATACATCTGCATAATTTAATGCTGCCATAGTTTTTCACTCCTTATTTTTACCAAGCTTTTTCTAAATCGCTGGCTTCGTTTTTGCCTGTGTCATCATCATTATCGTTATCATCACCTAAATCAATAGATGGTTTATTAGTTCCTACCCATTCAGGTGTATCTTTGATAAATGATTCAGCTAAGGTTTTAAAGTCCGTTTCTTCTGTTAAATCACTTGAAATTAACTTATACGCTTTATCTAATCTTTCTTTTTTAATTCCTAAATTACTAAGCAATGATATATTATTCGTTTTAGTTAATTCGGCATCTTTTTCTGCAAGAGTTGATTTAATAGTTTCTAATTCAGACTGAAGATTTGTAAGTGTTTCATTTTCCAATTCTTCTTTGTTCTTTGTACTATCTTGTAATACTTTAATATCTTCTTCTTTTTCAAGACCATATTTAGATAGTAAATCTTGTTTTGTTTTTGTTTCTACTTCTTCACCATATAACTTTTTCATACCGTTATATTGTCTGTTCCATTCATCTTCTAAACCTTTAATGTCAAGTTGTGTTAAATCAAACTCAACACCTTCTGGTAATTTGATAAACTTTAAAATTGTTTCTGCTTTCACTTTCTACCTCCGTTTTAAAGTCAAGAGCTGACTCTTCCCTATTATAAGTTAGGCAACTATTTTGTTATTTTTCAGCATAACTGCTCTATATAAGAGTTTCCTCTTTATTGCATCAGCTATAAATTAAATAGCATCTGCATCTGATTCTATCTTTTGCTTGTAATCTTGGATCACCCGGTCTACTTGCTACTTGACCTCCTGCTCTGAAATCACTATCTATCGGTATTGTTTTATTGCTTACATTGTTATGCCATGCAGTTTTGCGAACTTTGCTATCTTCTTGAGTTTTCCATGTTTTCTTAGTAAACCCATTTGACTTAGCCATTTCTAACTTAACAGTTTCAGCTTGTGCGTGTAATTCAGTATCTAAGTTTCGTTTAATAACACTTGGACTAACTTGATACTTAGATTGTAATGTTCTTTCGATAGTTGCTATTGATTTCTTTTCAGCTACTAAGCTTTGTAAATCTTTTCTTAATGATTTAGTTAGATTTGTTGCATACTTTCTATTGCTTCTAACTAAATCAGTTGTTGAGTTCTTGATTGATGTTGCTATTGCTTTCTCATTTTGTGTATAATAATCGTTTAATAAGTTTCTAACCTTTAATTCATTAGCACTTAATGTGCTTAACTTTACATTAGGCTTATTAACCTTATATATCCTTTGTGCTAACTCTTTAGGTCTTGTTAAACTGTATACACCTAATATTGCTAAAATCGGTAACAAATTGTTTTTTTCTTTTTTGCTTAATCGTTGATTATTAACTATATTAGTAATTGCTTCTAAGACTGTGAATAGTAACACACTATCTTTTATGTTAATCTTTTGCGACATTACTATTTCTTTTATCTTAGTACTATTTAACGAGTTAACATTCTTTCTTATTTCTAAGTTGATAGCTCTTAGATATTTAGCATATACTTTGTTTTTTTCTTCTAATGCAACTTGGATAAAAGCATCATTTATTTTATCAAGTAATGCTAGTTTACTCTTCTGGTTCATCTTCTATTGAATCAATCCCAAGTATTCCTGCCATATCATCTTGAGCTTCTGCTTCAGCTACCCACTCTTTTGCTTCTTCTTCACTTATCTTATATCTTTTAGCTACCAATCTCCATGAAGGAACTCTATTCTCATTAACATCTGATTGCATATCGCTAAGCTCTTTTTCTTTATCAACAATAATGCTATCATCAAATTGAATATTAATAACTAAATCATCTGGTATTCTTGTAACTCGGTTATCAATACCCGTTGCTAGTGTTAACTCTAGTATAGATTTAAATAAATTAATATGTCCTTTTTCTAAAGCTCTCTCTTGATTAACTTTAGTTTGATATGTAGATTGTTTTTCTGTAATAATTTCTGTTGCTGTTTTCATTGATTTTCCATCAAATACAAATGTACCAGTATTAAATCCTAACATTACACCTACCATATCTAATGAGTTATTTAATAACTTAATAAAACTTTCTTCTCTAATAGGACTTGTTAAATCTACTATACCTTGTTTAGAATTAGGGTCAAAGTTAAGTGCTGTAAATGTTGGGTCATCGGGATCAAATATATTTGTATATTCGTTATTACCATCTTTGTTCTTAAATATTTTATTTCTCATAGTGTAACTTGGAACTACTTTTGTTCTTCCACCATATCTAACTTCTCTAAACTTAGTATCAAATATTAAATCAATATCAGCTATAATGTCTAACGAGTTAAACCACAATGGTATTCCTAATGGACTATTTAATACTTGATTGTTTTTTATTCTAGGCTTTGTATAAGTAAATGGTATTGATGTAAAGTTTTTAAGAGTAAATGTTTCTTTATCTTCAAATTTAGAACTATACGATACTTTTTGACCTAATTTAATTTTGTCTTTAGATTTATATAATTCTTTTTTAAACTCGTAATCATTACCTTTTTTATTAATCCACATTAACTTTGTATAATAATATCCATTTTCATTAAAGTAACTTACAAACACGCCAGAATATACATATTTATTATCCCAATCAGTAGGGAAAAATCTTTCAGCTGTAACAAACTCTAATTTGATTTTACTATTCTTAATTGTTGGATATTCTACTTTACCACCTAAATTAAACATTGTTTCAGTTAGTGATGCAGTGTTATTCCAATAATCATTATCGTTTAATACCTCTTGTAGATATTCATTTAGTTCTTCAGCTACCTTTGGTTCACTTTCACTCTCTAATATTGAATTAACTTTCTCTGTATATATTAACTTAGTTAAATATTCAGTAGTAAATTTAGGCACTTGCATTGTTTTTCTTCTTTTTACAGTACCATTCTTCAATTTAGTATATACTTTATAATCGTGCATACCTTTTAAATATGAAAAATCACCAAATGCTATTGCACTATCTGGTAAATAACCTCTATACAAATGTTTACCTATGTTTATTATTGTTGCCATTCTTTTATCATAATTAGGTATGATATCTTCTAGTCTTAATTCTGTTGTTGCTATTACTTTGTTACCAAAAATTCCCATTCTACCACCTCAAACCAATTTTGTCTAAATTCATTACACACCAATATTGCCACCAATCACAAGTATGATCATCTACTTTTATAATCTTAGGCTTTTCAGGGTTATCCATATCTCTTTGATACTTCTCCATTTCAAACATAAATATTTCATTTTCTGGAATGTCTATAACATATAGTTGTCTTTCTATCATAACTGTTCTACTATCTTCTATCATTTCTTCTTTTTCCTTTTTAGTAACAGTTCTTAAAAACTCTCCATACTCATTAAAATATTGTGTTCTTAATGCTCCCTCTGCTGAATCAATATATTTTTCATCGATGCTTAAGTTATATTGATGCATTACACTTCTCTCTAACGCATGCAATTCTAAAGCATATTCGGTTGGTGCTTTTTTTTCAGATAAATTCATTGCTACTCCATGAGGTTCTAAAATATATTCAGGAATTCTTTTTGTGATTTTACTATCAGGACTAAAGTAGTATGTTCTTAATATTACTGGATTAAGTTTATTTGTAATACCTATTGCACCAAATGTAGTCGCACTTATTTGATATCCTGTATCTATTGCAATATCAAAATTTAATAAGTATTCACCTTCTGGTAAATTGTCTATTGATTTTATACGCTTAACTAAATCCATATTGTATATTTGTGTATCATCACCTACTGCTAATCCTTTATATCTCCATTGAAATGTTTTAAAATCTCGCTCTTTTACTTTACTAATTCTATCTAATTCTTGTTGACTTAGTAAACATTCTCCAGTTTCATTGTCTACCATATATTCATAATCACTATATACAAACTCTGCATCATCTTCTTCTGCATACTTTTTCTTGTTATCTATGTATACATTAAATGGTGCATGAGGATTTTTAGGTCTATTACCTGTGAATAAAGCTTGATGCTTTAATCCTTTAGGTAATTTCTCTCTATAAAATGTAGATAGTAAATCTTCTATTTGCTCTAAGTCTTTTAGTTTTTTATTTTCTTGGAACTCTTCAAACCAATATCTAAATGGGAATCCATATTTCATTACTGTGGATCTAATCTTGTTTTCATCATCTAAACCAAAGAAATAAAACCTAGCTCCGTTTGTTATATCTTCTATAATTAATCTTGATTCAATAAACTCAAAGTCATCTTGTAAGTTATGTGCATATATTGACTTTCTAATAGCTTCGTAAGAACTTCTAAGTAATGTGTTTTGATTTTTTCTAAATACCATTATATTGCCTTCTGGTACTTTTAAGAAATCATATAATAGTTTATCTGGAACAAATATACTTTTACCTGCACTTCTTCCAGTTATTATATATATAAAACTCTTTGTGCTTAAGTAAGCTTTATGAAATATCTTGAGGATTCTCTTGCGGTAATTTATCGTTACCTTCATAAATTTCTCCTTCACCCTCAAATACAATCACTCTACCGTTCTTAGCTAAGTCTTTCTTAAGTGCTATATTTTCTCTTTCTAACTCAATAGAATAACTTTTTAATCTCTTATCAATTAATGTACCAATAAATCTAGTTATGTTTCCTATTCCTCTTGCTGCCATTTCATCTTTTAATGATTTCTCATCTATTAACCCTAACGCTGTTTGAACTCTCTTAGAATAAGAATTAGAAGTTAATATGTCTAATATGTCTAATGCTTCTTGTTTTTTAAACTTACTGACAGTTTTCTTTACTTCTGACAAATCAATGTCAAGTTCTTTGTTTTTCCATTGTTCAATATATCTATATATTGTTCTCTCACTTTTACCTGTCACTTCAACTATGTCTTTGACATCTTCTTTTGCCTCATACATAGTAATAGCTAATTTTTGTATCTCTTTTAAACTAGCCATCAAATTCAGCTTCTTTCAGGATGTAAGAACGATCAATAGGGTTAAAGTTAATTAATAGCAACTTCTTATTGTCGTTATCATTAACTAATACATTGTATATTAACCCTGATTGTTTAAAGTCCATATGATAACTAAGTATTTCTTGTGGTATATCATTTATTAATTCATCCCATATTGTATCTGGGTTTAGCTCATTAGGGAAGAAATATTTAAAATGCTTTTCTTTTCCTAATTTAGCCATGTATACACTTACTGCTTTTTCATGATCTTTGTAATAATCAAACATGTTAATAAGTTTAATCTTTTTGTATCCTTGTTCTTTTAGAAATCTACGGTCTGCTGCTACTCTATCTGTTCTGTTCATACTTTTTATAATCTAATTTAATTTTATCTAAAAAGTCTAGTAATTCTCTTATGTCAGTATACCCGTATTTTTCTAATTCTTCTAATCTTTCTCTTGCTTCTTTTTCAAATCTAATATGTGATTCTTTTTGTTTCTTTGTCATCTTGACATTAACAATACTTAAAATGACAAAACTTACTGTAATAATGCTTAATGTTACTATCATTCTTCTACCTCCTCTTTTAAGTCCCGAGCGGACTCTACCTATGTTTGTGCATAGCCACTATATCTCAATATAATTATATCACTAATTAGACATATGTCAATTTAACGCAAAAAGAGTACACATATACATACTCTCTTCACTATCGATATTGCAATATATCCTCTTTTCCGCCCACACCTATATTTACAGTTTATCGTATCACAGTATGTGCTTTATATGTATATTGTAACATATGTTACATAAAAAGAAAAGAGAACACTACGGAAGTGTCCTCGATCCTGAAAGGAGATATTCAATTAAAGATATATAATCTTCATAAGTTATTATAACATTGTATTATAAATTAGTCAAAAGGAAAGAGCTAGTATCTCTACTAACTCAAGGAAGGGGATGTTGTGAATATTCAGTTTCACCTAGCGCTACTGCTGAAGCTATTCACACATGCTATATAAGGGATAAGTTGCGACTAATGTCGCTGGCACTGAACAAATGGGGATTCTCGAATTGCCCTTCATTTCACCAATACGTCTATCGGTTATTTGCATCAGTCTTACAATGCTTCTACTCGTTCAGCATCAGCAACACCCAACTTTTTAATAAGTTCAATTAAACTTATATATGGCTTCTACAACCATTTCTCTATAAATGTTTGGTGTGTCGCTTGTAATCTTTCGACTACATACATATTATAGCATATCGTGTTTTATATGTCTAATAGTTATGTATGCTAATTTAGTTATTTTCTTCTACATAAGTATAACATATAACTGAATGATTGTTAACATGTATAACATCACCATTCATTAATACCATTCTAGTTTTTGCGTTTGCCATTCTGAATGAATCAACTTCATATGTTTTGATGTATGAGTTATTATACTCTACTTCACATCTATACTCTTTATCTCCACTGCAAGCTGTTAATGATATTACAGCCACGATCAATATTGCTAAGCTTAATATTTTTTTCATATTTCCTCCTAATTTTTTACAAGTGTTATTTTTCAAATATAGACTTGTCTCATATTGCAAAGAATCGCAATCTTCTTTTACAACCTCTAAACATATTATCTATCCTCGTTTTCTATAAAGTCAGGACAATCTTTTTCGAGGAAATTCCAATAGTAATCCCCTTCTTGAAACCAACAGTTATGGTCTATCTTATCACCGTTGGCGTCCAAATCATTATAATAACCATACTCATCTTTACATCTTCTTAGACATATAGAGCAGCTCTTTTTCAATTCTTTTTTCATATTTCCTCCTAATACTTCTTATATTTTTTCTTCTTACTACCATACTTCTTATAAATGATTACTCGCCATAATCTGTTTATCTTCCAGAAGCGATAACTACTGTTCTTCGTTTTTAGCTTTTTCATATGCTATCGTAGCAATTGCAACATCAGATATTTCTCGCATAATTCTCTTGTTAGCTAATTTAATTTGCTTTTTAGATTGTCTTATGCTTGCTTTGAATGAGCGTTTTTTCTCGTTGTCGCCTGTTAGCTTCATAGAATGAGTTAATGATTGGTTATCCTTAATCAACTCGATTGTGCGTGATATTTCTCTATCTAGTTCAGCTCGTTGTTTTGTTAGTTCTTGTTTGATTTCTAGTTTATTCATTGTTTTCCTCCTTATTTTTATCTTTTAAAATTTGATTATTTTCATTAACTTCACCAAGATAAACAAAAGTTCCATCATATAATTTTCTAGCTCTTTTAATAGCAGTTTCTTTTGATGCAAAATTTAATATTTCAACTTTACTATGTGGCTTATCATAACTCCCAACCATTTTATAGTTTTCCCTACTTCTACCACCTTTTGTTGGAACTCTAAATGCAAATCTACTCATTATTTTCCTCCTTTATATTTAATCTTTTAATTGTGCGCTTTAACTTGTTGTTTACTTGTTTGAAGAACTGTTTATCTTGATTATGGATATATGTGTATTGGTTTATCATTATGAATACATCAGCCATTTCTTCAATGATATGTTCTTGATTGCCTTCTTTTATTGCTTCCACTAACTCGTTTACTTCTTCTACTAATTTTGTGTGAATCATATCTTTTCCATTGTGATTTGCTATGTTGTGTATGCTATTCATGTGTTTTCCTTTCGTTTACCTTGATGAGTTCGTAGTAATCTGGATATGGTGATTTGTGTCTATGATCAAAATATCTTTTATGTTCCATTGTAATTATACCCTCTAACGCTAAACACTTTTTTATTATCCGCAAAGCATCGCCAAAGTATATGTATGTTCTACCTTGCTTTCTTACTTCCTTTAATGTTTCATTAATATATGATTTACTCGGTATCATATGGTATCTCAACTACATACATTGGAGCTTGAGGTGCGTGTGTGACTTTAACGCAAGGTGCTTCTTCAAAGTTCATTACATCACCCCTAGTACAATGTTGACTATAATATTTATCATTGTTACATATTTGAACATAATTATCATAAAAATCCATATAAGGGCAGTTTGTCCCATCTTCTACTAAATTATTTAACTTTTCATATTTATTCCAACTAATAAATTCTTCTTTAGGAATAGGTTCATCATACTTAATGACATTTGTTTGCTTTATTGCGTATTTGTGGTTGTTATAACCAATTGTTTGTAACCATTCAAAATCTACAAATGAATTATTTTTATCAAAACTATCAATTCTTCCAACAGTAGCCTCTCCAACTATCATTCCTTGTCCTTCGTGGCAACTTTGCATATTGCAATCATTACAATTTTGTGTAGAACAATACTTGCTGTTATACTTAATCGTTTTACCTAATGCCTCATAAAAGTAAATCTTCATACCTGGTTTTAAATCTTTAGGAAGTTTATTTCTAAACTCTAAATCCTTGCTACCATCAAATATCATATCTACAAATTCTTTATGGATTGGGAATATCATTGCTTTACTCATTACTTATTCAACTCGCTTTCGTAGAATTGTTTTTGTTTATCTAACTTCTCTTCATCAGTTAGTTCATAATCAAGAATAATGATATAGTCGGTTTTCATTTCATGGCAACTAGATTCTTTTATTAATTTAATTTTCAAGTCTTTTACATAACCTGTTTTTTCAAATTCTCTAGCAATTCCGTGAAATGCTTTTGCAACGTCAATCGCTTTAATATTAGTTTCTTTATATTGTGTATATGTTAAATTACTGATTTTTTCTCCATATGGTACAACATTTGGAGTATGATATTCTTTTTTGTGTTTTGCTTCTATTCTTGCTATTGTTCTCATTTATCTAACACCTCTTTTATTTTAACTAATGTACTAAATGCAAAATTTCCAACATCTTCTGGCATACATTTTGTGGTACTCCAATCTTCCACTATCTCTCTAATAGCGTTGATGGTGTCAACTCTTTGAGCAGATATTTCGATGCAAGTATTTACCGCTTCAACCATTCTTAAGTATTTGTTTTCTAATTGTTCGTATGTTGGTAATTCAACAATCCCATTTTCAGTTAATATAATATTCATATCTACTTTATTTAGTGCTATAT
>Ga0193959_1000141_pt1 | contig 28432 bp, 47 predicted proteins | sample FB_2_MG_FD_140333 | JGI IMG/M metagenome (GOLD analysis project Ga0193959, IMG submission 140333) | Microbial mat bacterial communities from the Broadkill River, Lewes, Delaware, United States - FB_2_MG | ecosystem: Environmental > Aquatic > Freshwater > River > Microbial mats | place: USA... | reverse complement strand
GATAATGTTTTGCAGCTAATCCGAAAGCTAGAAGCTGATCAAATTTTAACCCCTGAATTTCAGGAGACCCCTTTTAATGGGCGCTCACTACCAGTGGCTAATTTGAATAAGCGAGATTCAATGGTATTGGTTGCCAGACTGTCGCCTGAGTTTACAGCCGCTGTTGTTGATCGCTGGCAGGAGCTGGAAGCTAAGCAGATAGAAACCCCTGAGCAATTAATGGCTCGAGCTTTAATCTCTGCTCAGTCTGTTATTGCAGCTAAGGATGCACAGATAGAAGCCGCTCAGCCTGCTATCCGCCTAGAATCTGCCATTAGTAATGATGATAGTACGCTATCAATGACAGAAGCAGGAAAGAAGCTCCAGGTTAAGCCGCGCATGTTTATTAACTGGTTATTCGAGAAAAAGTACATTGACCACGGCAATATGCCTTATCAGCGCTGGATTAATCAGGGCTTGCTAGTCATTAGCACGGTAGAAAAGAACGGCAAGCCGCGATCGAGCACGCGAGTAACAGGGAAAGGATTTGCTTACTTTGGCGGAAAGCTAAGTGAGCTTAAATTCAAGAATGGCCAGCATGAATTATTTTACAAATAAGCTTGCCATTGCTTAAATAAATAATTAATATAAGGTACGAACTAAGGGAGAGAGCAATGATTGATTTAGTACATGATGTAGCAGTATTTAACGGTAAAGACTTATTGCTTTGTGTTGTTGTTGCTTTCGGCCTTGGGTTTAGTTTGATTAATGAAATAAGAGGGTTTAGAAAATGAAGGATAGTTTATTTGTGATTGGCGTTGCGCTGCTAGCTATTTTTAGCGTTGCCGGCTGGATTACTCACGTTATACACTGCTTGATTCAGGCTAAGTATTTGCTGCTTATTGCAGGTGCCTTTATCGCCCCCGTTGGAGTTATTCACGGTATTGGGCTTTGGTTTGGCGTTAGCTGGTAAGAACACCCACCCTAGCAGGAGGTGATAACAGGCGGTATAAAGCATGATGCTCCGCTCCGCCCTAGCTGTCGTGAGACATGAAGGGGTTTTAAAGTGTTTATAAGGTGTGGTGGCTGAGATTAACTTCCCCTGATTTTAATCAGGTAGCGGTAAATAAGTTAAGATGATGATTCGTTTGATTCGAGAATAGCCGCCAGTCATCACAACCTATAAGCATTTAACAAAGAGGGTTAAATATGGCAAAGAAGAAGCGAAAACAGTATGTAGCGCATGTACAAAAGGCTCGAAGTGCTAAAGCTGCGTTAAGAGATTTAGGTATTGGCTTTGTAGCCAGCGGCGATGGTTTAGAGCTAATCAATGTAGCAAAGAATCGTATTGAGGCTTGCGGGCCAAGCATTGATGCAGCTATGAGTAAGATTCGCTATAAATGGCAAATCTATATCGCTGCAATGGGGCGCAGCAAGCTAGGACAAGCTTACATTAAGAGCGAAGTGGTCGAAGCTCCGGCGGAATACTACAAGCACGAGCTAAGCGCTACGGTTTCAGAGCTGCACGATGAGCTAAGCAAAACAGTGCCTAAAAATCAGCTATCAAATCTAGGCTGGTTAGCTTTGCCCGTACCGCGAGATATTAGCGAGAAAGAGCTAGAAGCTTTATTTAATACGCTTGGTTGCTGGGAAAATCCAGCGCCGTGGCAAAATGAAATACTGAAAGAGGGTTAGGGTATGAGTGAATGGATTAGTACAAGTAATAAACTTCCAAAAAATCATGTAACTATTATGTTTTGGGCAGTAAATGACAATATGATTAGAATTGGTGCGCTGTACGCTGCATCTGGAAAATTCATATCTGACGGCGATAAGTACTACAAGGATGAGGTGTCACACTGGATGCCGCTACCTGAGCCGCCAAAGTAATGGATATTGAGCAGCTAATAAATGACTGGCGCAACTCGGTTGATGAGTATTCAAAAGCAAAAGCTGATACGGAATATTTGCGGGAGTTTCGCAAGTCTAAAAAAGCTATTTTAATTGGACAGGCTGAAAAAGAGGGCCATAAAACAGGGCAAGAGCGCGAATCATACGCATATTCACATGATGAGTATATTAAGCTGCTAGACGCCCTGAGAATAGCGATAGAAAAGTCTGAGCAGCTAAGATGGCGAATGACCATAGCTCAAGAAAGAATAAACATCTGGCGAACTAAGCAAGCGAACGGCAGAAAAGAACAGGGCCATTACGGAGCATAACCAAAGAGGGGAAAGTAAAATGACGCGAGAATACATAACAGGCACAGCAACAAGTGAAAACATTAATGTAGATGGTATTGAGCTATTGCAGCGAGAAGATGGCTTCTATGCTGTTCCAGGTGGCGGATTTATTAAAGACCGGGGTCATGCAGAAGCGGCAGCTAGAGCTTTGGTTAAATCCAATACAGTGCTACGAACTGAAAAGAAAATGAAGGTTATACGAAAGAAATACGCTGGCAATGATGGTGCTGATTTGGTGCTGGGGGTTTAGTTATGGATATTAAATCAATAAATCTTCACCTTCATATTAAAGCTCGAGGCGCTAAGGCAAGAAAGAAGCGGAAAAAAGCTCATAATCTTGGCATTGAGTCGGATGTTATTTTTGAACAAGCTGAGCCGCTAGAGTCAGCATTCGATCTTGAGTTAAAGAGCCTTAGCAATGACTCGTAAGTGCACGCTTAAAACCTGCCGCTCTGAACTGCCAAGCAAAAAGGATTCTGATTACTGGCAGGAGAAGGGATTTTGCAATATTGAGTGTATGTCATTACATGGACTGGAAAAAGGCCGGAAGGCATTAGAGCGCAAGCGCAAGGCTGATGAGCTGGGTATTAAGAAGCGAAACTCAGACCTGAGAAAAAAGGTTAAAACAAAATCTGAGTGGCTTTCTGAGCTTCAGGTGGTTTTTAATAAATACATAAGACTTAGAGATTCTAACCTGGGCTGCATAAGTTGCGATAAGGCAAGCAGTTGGTCAGGTCAGTGGCACGCTTCACATTATTACTCCAGAGGGCATAGCTCATTCTTGAGGTTCAATCTATGGAATGTTCACAAGTCTTGCTCAGTGTGCAATACCCACCTATCAGGCAATATCGGAGAATACACCCCGGCCATTATTAAAAAGATAGGGCAGGATAGATTTGATTATTTACTTAGCCATAAGGCAGATATTGCGAGCTTTGACATTGAGTGGATAGAGCGAGCTATAAAAATAACCAAAAAAGCTATCAAGCGAAAGGAGAAAAAACTATAATAAGATGTGCCTAGGGAATGCAACCCGAAAAAGAGACTCAATCACTCTTCGGCACTTTATTTTAGATTGATAGCCTTGATTGGAGGTTTACATGAAAATCTGCGTAAAATGCAAAGTAGAAAAATCAAGCGATAGCTTTCACAAAGACAAGCTAAGAAAGGATGGCTTATTTCCTTATTGTCGCGAATGTAGAGGCACTAAAAAAAGAGCTCGCCACAAAGAATATAAAAGAACACACACAAAAGGCTATATTCTCCTTAACATTCCCGACCACCCTCTTGCTCAATCTAATGGTTACGTATACGAGCATAGGTATGTTTTTTATAGCCGCTTCAATGAATCGGCTTTAAATTGCGAGATGTGCGGAGCTCCTTGGTTTTGGCGAACCTATAAGGATCACATCGACCATATAGATGAAGACAAATCAAACAACCATATAAGCAATTTAAGACCGCTTTGCAATGCTTGTAATGTTGGAAGAACTAGAAAGATATATCACAAACTAAAGAACTGCTTACAGATAACTTATAATGGGGTTTCTAATACTCCAGAGGGATGGAGTCGAGATAGTAGGGTTTTAGTCTCAGGGTCTTGTATTAGGCATAGAAAATCAAGAGGGCTTAGTGATTTCGATGCTTTGTTTATGGATAAAAAAACACATAACAAAGCGCACAGCCAAAGACTATGAAGAATTCACAGCTTCGGCCAATGCGGAAATATTAATTCACAAAAAGCGAATAGGTATAAAATAGCGGACTAATCAAAGTCCGCGTTACTGTTTTAGATTGAGGGAGGATTAGGCCAAATCACCTTAGAAGGGGCTTGCTTGGTAATATCAAGCAAAGCCTGTCGGTATTTTTTAACACTATCCTTTTGCTGAGTAGTTAATTCTGCCCAGCGTAAAGGGTTATAAATATCGACATTTTTAGCGAGCAACAAGTCGCGCTCTGCGCGAATGTCACCCAATGTCTCAGCAGGCTTGATGTAGGGCGACACTTTTTGCCCTGACTCAATTATGACTTGTGTTTCTTCGGTGCTCAGGGTTGTCCAGACCAGCCCTAGGGCCTTGTCATCAATCAGCCTGTCAATGCTTCCGCCTGAGTTGTATTTGTACTCAATCATTTATAAAACCCTCACAAAATAGTCATATTCAAGATTAAGAACTTCGCGCCCTGACGTGTTCCTATATGTTCCGACAGGGACGTCCGCATTGGTTGAAATATTGCCTGCCGCATCAACAAAAAACCTGCGTAAATCGCCTCCAGATACAGTTGCCCCAGCCGCCACGCTCCCGCCTCCAACTTTTCTGAAAAGCTTGGGTATTTGGAGGGAGGAAAGGCCTCCCTCTGGCTGTAGGTTTCCACTATTCCAGTTTACATTGCCGATAATACCCAGATCGTCAGCCGTGGGGATTTCTCCCGTAGCAGTGCCTACGTCTCGGCTGGCTGCGTGGCTTGCCGTTGTAAAGTTACTATTAAGCTTTTGACCCACAGTGCGCGGATCATCCCCTGTGCTGTCGTTGGGGTTTGTGCCTATATTTATTTGCTGTATTGTCATTTTTCCACCTTAGAAAATCACCGCGCCATCGTTTGCCCCGCCACCCCACGACAATTGTCGCCACTGGCCGCGCACCCTTATATATATGTTTTTATCGCCGCCTGCGTTTTGGCCTAAAATTATAGCGCCATCGCTAGCGACTGGAAAGGTTGTGTGCGTTGTAAGCATCTGAATGTGTGCCGCACCGTTGGGTGACTCAGCCACAACAGCAGCCCTATCCGCGCCGCCCGCGCTGTTTGTCGTGAACTTCCCGCCGTCGTTGTTTTGCGATATTCCCCGAACACCGTCGCCGTCGCGCGATTGAAAGAAGCCACCGTACTGGTGTCGAGAGTATGATACAACACCAGCAACGCCTGTCTGTATGGTGTAGACAGAGCATATTGTCTGGTCTGTGCCGTTTGGTGTAGTTATGCTTGTTGCGCCAGCACGATCAACCTTAAACCTTTCGCCCGCTGCGGTAATGGAGCCTTTAAACGTTGCACTACCATTGAGCAGCTCAAAATCTGTTGTATTGATCTCAAGCCCGTTGGCAGTATTAAATTTTAGCTTATTTGCTGCATTCCCTACATAAAACTCGCCGGCACCGAGGAAATACCCGTCAGCATCGTCATTGAAAGACGATTTAACATTTGTTATTGGCCCAGTATCAGAGGTTACTGCGGTAGAGCCAGTACCAACAATCAAGCTGGTAGCCGTTGCTGATTCGCCGCCAGATTTATCGTGCGCCTTGATCCACAAGGTAGAAACGGTCTGGCTTTCAGGCTCCCATAAGAAGCCGTTGCCATTAGTGTTTCTTATTGGTGTTCCAGTCGCCCAGCTGGCGCCATTTCTAATCTCGTAGTGAGAAATATCTTGCTCTGACGATTCAGTCCAGTTTATTTCAACACCGTTTGGCCTCCGGGTTCCAGTGAATCCGCTAATCGCTGGCGGTACAGTGGTTTTACCATTTGTAGTAAATGCACTACTAGCATAAGCTGATTTAGCTCCGATACCATTAACCGCTCTAACTCTGAAAGTCCAGTCGCCTATTTGTGCGTCTTCTAAAATAAATGAGTTAGTAGAAATAAAGCTAGTTAAATCAACGAATGGGCCAGAATAAAATGAGCCTTGAACTTCCCAGCGCTGAATAACATCATCGTCATCCCAGTTGATAGTAACCCGTGACTTTATAGAGCTTTGGTCGTTGCCATTATATACAGTCTCAGCAACCGTCAAGCCAGTAGGTGTGGAAACCACATTAGGGTTTGGAAGATTTAAAGCAGGCGGCGGAGTAACTTCTAAAGCGTCACCCTCAGTCCATGCCCATACGTCAGGATGATCTTCCGACAAAGAAACATCAGCACCATCAATACTTGGCGAGATGGCATCTATTCGATAAACTTTATTGGTCAAACCCTCTGACGCCGACTCAAATTCTATTCTGTCGCCAACGCCAAACTCTAATGCACGAACCTTTAAGCGCAAAGACAATCTAACACCGTAGCGACTACGCTCTAGCGCAATCTTTGACAACCTGCGCGCCATAGTTCCAGAGTTGATAAACTGAAATTTAGTATCAGCGTACAAGATTTCTTTATCTTGCTGCTCGTATGATTCGATATTCATTCGAACAAAATCAACGGGTTCAAAGTTTTGACTTGGGTCAATGTATGAGCCGCGAAGCGCATTAATTCGCCCGTCAATATCTCCGCTTGGTGTATAGCTAATTCCGCCGATTAAGTCGTCGTCTGTAAACTTGAAGTTAACCCCGAATCCCGTGTCGAATGTTGGCCAGATGTCGGAGTCAAAAGTGAATGCCGTTGTGCTGTCAAAAGTTACAGGTGAAGTGCCTAGGCTATTCTGGCTGATCGGTTCGCGGTAAACGCCTGGAATAAATACAAACCGCCCCTGAATCCATTGGACATCTGAAAAACCAGACATGTTTAGATTGTCTAGTGGGCCTTTCGGGTCATCAATAATTGATATTGAACCGTTTACTGTATAGCGTTTTTCAGTAGTGCCAACGCCAGAGGTTACCAGCTCATCAGCTATATTTGCACCGTCAGCAAACGAGCTTAAATCAATGAGCGAGTCATCAGCGCCGAATCCGTACCGGTTACGCATATAATCCAACGTACATAGCGCCTGATTATCAGTCCAGCCATAAAGCCCCGTTCTAGGGTCTAGTATGTCATCCTTGCCTTTTACCGTTGCTGTGATTTTTGGAACTGAGCGAAATACGTCTGTATCGTACTCTAGCTTGAAATAAGCGTAAGTATGACCTAGCAACTTGTGGTCGTTAGTCCAGTTTGCTGGAGTGTCCGCAACTATCGCAGCGTTAGCTGTTGTTTGTTTGCCAGTCTCAATAATAGCGGTAGCTTTGCCGACAAATTTACCCTGCGGCACCGTGCCAATGAATGCCAATTCGTCATTAAAATAGATTTCTTCAATAGCTTCGCATGAGTGAGCAGCAAAAATATGAATCAGATGAATGAATTTGTCGTTACCACCGGAGGATTCAGCATAGCGAGCAACACCACCAACGCGAGAGCGACCATAAACCATACGACGTGGAGCATTGGCGCTAGATATTTGGTTTTTTCTATCTTCGAAATCAGGTGCTGGAATGTCTGGCTGGGTTATTCTTCTTAGCGTGTTAAAGACTAAGTTATTAGTACCACCAGAAAGAATATTGGCTGACTCTGCTCCAATGGCTAGCAGATCATTACCAGCGCTTTCCCAGTCACCACGACCAACCGCCCTAAAAAAATCACCGCCTGAATCTACTATCTGTTCAGTAGACGCGCCAATACTTTCGCGGCCAGCCCTTAAAGCATCGCCTGTAAAATTAGCAGCTCTGTCAAAAATACTCATTAATCCTGATTCTCCTTAAACCACTCAGCAGCAGGCCAAATAATATCACGACTAGCCAGCTCTGAAGCGAATTGCATACCTAAGTCACCTGAGTGCTGTGCTTGCTGCTCTTGGTCGCTGTATCTTTCGGAGCGAGGACGGGAAAGACTAGCAATAATAGATTTACAACTCAGAGTTATTTCAGACGTTCGGCCGCTTGCTATATTTTGCCCAGAAACCGAGCCAATAAAGTACAAAAGACCGTCGCCGCTTGATTGATACTGCTCGTTAAAAAACTGAATTCTAACAGTGACTTTACTATTTAAAAAGTCGCTTGCGGTTGCTGCCGCCTTAATTGCAGGATCAACGCCGCTCAGGATTATTGATAGCTGGGCATCGCTAAGGTCGTCAGACTCGCTAAGCGTACTAATGCCACCAATGCCGCCAGCAGTGTAGGTTTGCGAGTTATACATAAGGTCTTGATTATTGCTAGTAAGCCTAATAAAACTGCTAGGGGTTGGCGATACCTTTTCTGTCTCAATCTCAATCAAAACAATCGGCCGATAATCAGCGCGGCACATTGCCCGCATAGTTCCACTGTCTATTGTTCTTGGCATTATATTACCTCCTCGAACTCGATAGACGTGGCGTAAATCACGGGAGCAGACAAAGAAGCCTGATTGACTGGCGAAGTTAGACGAGCTGTAATTCTTGGGTTAGTTGTTATTACTGTCGAGTTATCAGCAGGGCTTTTCCTGATGGGCGGTTGAAATGGTATCGTAGCATTACCAGAACCGTCACTAGCTACACGAGCAGTGACGCGTTTTAATTCGCCGTTTATTTCGATGTAGTCTCCGATTTCTAGCAATATAGGCTGGTTAATATCCCAGCCATCAGTAACTATGCTAGAGCCAGTTTGACCGGCGCCATTAATTAAGCCAGAACCCAAAGCAGTACCTAACCCCTCGTGATCTGGCATCAAAACACGGAAGTCATCAATAGGCCCGCGCAAGCTCGTTAATTGAGCGATAAGCGTCCTAGCTTCGAGTCCTTGGCGATTAGACCAAGTAAAGGAGCCAATCCAACGCGAACCAGGAAGCTCTTTGTTGTTTTGATTCCCACTCAAATTACTTGTAAATGATTGCACATTAAACGCAACCCCAATCTGCGCCGCGTCTGGTTTTACTTCTATGTCTATTGTCATCGTCTAGCGCCCTTCAAACCTTGCATTACCATAGCTGTAATCTGCGGCCCCATAGCTGCAACTTCAGCCCTTACATTAGGACTAGCATTATTGCCTATCTGATTGACAATAGTAACAGATTCGCCGCCGCCTAGCTTATGATTAGGTGTTACAAAGCCGCCTTGGGAGCCCATTGTTATAACTTCTGGCCCCATTTCACCAACTAGATAGCTATTGCCACTGGCGACAGACCCGCCCATTGCACGAGCGCCGCTATACTGCTGCTGTTCAATACTGGCTATTTGAACTGCTGCAAGTGCGCCGATGGTTGTAGCCATTGCAGCGTTCAAGATTGGGTTGCCAGTAGGTGCAGCTAAAGCGTTCATGATTGCCAGTCCAGCACTAACACCCGCCTGAGCTTGCGCCATTCTTTTATATAGGGTGAATGATTCCTCACCGCCTGCTGCCGCCAACTCCGACAGATTGCCAAAAAGATTTGCGGTTGTTTGCAGCTCTAATGCCTGCATTCGTTTTTTATCTTCAGCTAGCTTTTCGTCAGATCGCCGTTTTTGCTCATTCTTTCGTTCGTTTATAAGGATTTCACGAGCTGCCTGATCTTCTAGCTCTTTCAGGTAGTCATTTACGTTGTAGCCTAGAACATCCTGATTTGTTTGAGTTTCAAAGCCTTTTAAGCCAGTTCTTGCCTCAAATTGTGCTAAAGCCGTATCTTTTTGCAGCTTTACAATAGATTCCTGCTGCTCTTGATATAGCTTGAAGTTTTCCCTAAGTCGCTTACGCGTTGCTGACAATAGTTCAGAATCTGAGAGCGGCATTAAAAATCCATCCTCAAGTCCTGTCAGCTCTTTGAGGGTTTCTCTTGCATTATCCCTAACACCTCTGACATCTGAATTAATGTCATTCATTGCTTTTTCAATAGCGGCTGTATCTTTGATTAGAGCTTTAGAGATCTGCTCTGAAGTTGCCTTATTCAGCTCAGCCCTTAGATTGGCAACCGCCTCCGTAAGGTCGTCGGTCTGTTCTGTTGCGTTCATTAGGGAGCCAACCAGCGTACCGCTAATTGCTGATCCTATGGCTATCACAGCACCAAGAGCAGCGCCTCCAGGCCCAAAGATGCCCGCTATTTGCGAACCCTGCTGACCCAAAGCAACAAATGGCGAGGTTCCGCCTTGAAGCTGCACGGCAATATCTTGAATTTGAAAACCTAGCTGCTGAGCTCCATTTTTAGCCATTCCAAAGTTTCTAGTTGTCTTTGGAAGCTGACCATTAACTTTAGGGAGGGCCTTACCTCCAAGCCCATCAGCAGCAGCACCAGCACCACTAGTGCTTTTCTCGAAGTCTTCTGCTGCCGCTCCTGCTTTGCCTGCTGCGCCAGCGAATTTATCCAGTTCGCTAGAGCCTTTCTTTAGCCCGCTTGTATCAACACCAAGCGCTATACCAAACTTATCTGTCATTTATTCTTCCTCGATAGCGCCTTGAATTTTTCCGATACGTCTTTTCTCATTTCCTCAACACTTCGATTGTCTTTGTAGAATGGAGCGTTACAAGAGTGCTCTTTACCTTTATTCAGCCACACAACAAAGCACTCAGACATACGCTTGAGTACGACAATCTCGAAATGATTAAGGCTCAGTCCAGTAGCGGCCTTGTATCCTGCTATTTCTGAAAATGTAAGCGGGCGAACTGAGTCGGTAGTCGTCGCAAAACCAAGATCATGAAAAGCCGAAACGATGGCAAAGTGTTCACATTCGGGCATATTGGCAAACTGAGAGCCAGCACCTAACGCCATTAGCCTCGTTTGCGTAGACTTTTCGGGCGTAGAATGCAGCCAGCCTAAATGACTGGCATACAGTTCTAGTTGGCTTTGGCGTTCACTAAAAAACGGCTAGAGTCATTAACAGCCGCCAATACTTGATTGGCCACCCAGTCAAATCGGTAATACATTTCTACCGCGTTGTCATAGCTGAATTCGATCTCTTCACCGTCAGCGGCCAATCCAGACCAGCCAAGGGTAATTTTAGCGACAATCTTAGCACCAATCATGCAAGCGTCTTCTGCTGTTTGGTCTTTCTTGGCGTTACGCGCACTCTCAAGCATGGCGTTTTTATATGCCATGCTATCAGCACCTTGAACGCGTATCTTGATGCCTGTTTTTTCGCCTGTTTCACGGTGAAGAATGTCAACTTCGACACCCTCCTCCGCAAATGCTCGGCTATCCAACTGAGCTAAATCAAACATTAATTAAACCTCGACAATGGCGTTATCAAGCTCAACAGTAACAGCAGCACTGACAATCTGATTTGCACTACCTACATTGGTTGTATAGCTAAAGATTTGTCCTGTTACGTACTGAATAGTGCCGTCCTGATGTGTAATTCTGTGGGAGTGAACAGTGTCACGAGCACCACCATCAACGCCAGCAATTAGCAATACCTGTCCAGCGTCGGAGGGATCGCGGCCAAGCTGCATAGCTAGAGCGCCATCATTAACCGTGCCTTTTCGCTTAACAGTTCGTCGTTCTGCAAGCGGGTTGTGCGTTACAACCTCGTAAGTTGCGCCATATTCGCCAAGGTCTGTAACTTCACCAACGTCCGTCCATGTTAGAGCCTCGAAGCCTACCTGATTGTAGGTTGCTGGAGCTGCCGCTGATACCGCGTAAGCTGTACCCGTACTTGTTTGCACTGTCATTTTTTATAATCCTATATTGAATTAATTGCTTTAATTAGTGATTGTTCTGCCTCTGCTAGTGATATTCTCATCATTCCAGCAGGTGCCTGAGTTGACCAGCCCTCGTACTCCAAACGGCGTATATAAGGGAGGTTATTAGTTAGGTAAAATGTTTGGCCAGCTTCCAACCTGCTAGCGCCTGTATTTATTCGTTTTACGCTAGCGCGCCCAGATTTGTCAGGGGTTTTATTCTGCTTTGTCGATGGTGAGCCAATACTTGCAAACCAGTTATTTCTAGCCCGACCGCCTACATACCCCGCAGGTGCATTTTTATACGTCAAATAATCCACATAGCCTTTAGTCGGATGCTTGTATAGCCACAAGTCAGGATTGCCAACGGGAGTTTTTAAAATCACATTAGTACTTAAATTTATACAAAACCCGCGCGCAACCTTCTCTAAGTCTTCGCCTGTTTTATCTGCCCACTTTCTTATTAGTAAGCCAAACTCATCAGCGCGAACAACTGCCATATCAGTTACCTATAAAGCATCGGTAATTAATGGATACTGGCACTTTTACATAAGCCTCTGAATACAAAGGAGGCGCTTTGCTAGCGTTTTCTATAATTACCTCAATACCGCTATAAGCCAAACGCTGCCCGCGCTTAAACTCAGTCAATACATTATCAACTTCGGCTTTTAATGCTCCGCTAGGCTCGCCAGCAGTGCCACAGATCATGATTTGATAAACGCCTACGTGGTCATTACTGCCAGTATTCTCCATACCTACGACGAAAGTATCAGCAGGTAAAAGGTTCTGTCTGAAGTGAATACCGGTTAAGTTTGGCTCTGTACCATTATTGTAAAAATCCCACTCAACAGGAATGGTGCTAGCCGTTGCGTAGGTGTTTAACTTCTGGTTTAGCGCCTGCTCAATGCGAATGGTCATTATCTACACCCTAAGTTGCACATAATAGACAACCTCATCACCAGCTAGGCCGTCCGCCTCTGTATTCATTACCCTGTAATTTGCGCTATTTAGTGAGCAAGTCCAGCCAGCGACAGGTTTTACACTGGTCTTTTCGCAAACCAACTTGATATCAGAGCTTAAAATAGTGTCGCCAGTCTCGCTCTGCATAAACTTAGATGGATATGCCTTGGCTGTTATTTGCTGAGCTGTTCCGCCTGTCTCGGTCATTAAAACAGGATCGTAAGTAGCGCCAGCTTCATAGCTAAAAGTAACCTCCTGCCCGAACTCATCAAGCATATCGCTAGCTGTTTGAGCCATGTCAGCATAAAAAGTCATAGGCGTGTTACCGCGAAGTTAGAGAAGCCACCCTGAAAGGCTAGAAAAGGCTTTAAGTAAGCGTTAATCTTTGGATCTGACTTTCGGCCGCTTGAACCGTCTTGATATTCAACCTCAATAACGTCAACCTTCTTTCGCTTAATCGCTGGCTCAGTCGTCCCCATTGGGTTTACGCCTGAGTCGATTGATAGTGCCGTGACGATCTGAGCAGTTTTAAGGTCGCTTGGTATTTCGTCACTAGCGATAGATTCGCCATCCACTACAACGCCAGTGCGCGGCCAAGATAACGGCTGAGTAGTTGAGGTCTTAGAGCCTTGGTACTTTCGAGTTTCGATTGTATCCATGGAAAGCAATAGAAGATGATCAGCAGAACCAGTTAGAGTAATTCCTCTATCCGTCGCGTAAGTGGTTAACTCAGCTTCACTAACATAGCTATTAGCCGCTGAATCTGAACCTGTGCCATCCTCTACTACAACTGCCATTTTATAAGCTCTCTAATATTTATATTGTGAATATACCACATTCACAAGAATTATAAACTATAGGTCATCTTGCCATGTCATTGCAGCGCTCATTTCAGAAGCTGGGCCAGAGCTAACACGCGCAACAACGCAGAATATATCACCAGGTTGAAGCCGTGATGTGATATTGCCAATATCCACCGAAAAAGGATTGGCGGCTTTCACATCATAAGCGGCGATAACCCTACCGCCCAGCACCGTTGCGGAGTTTCTGGCTACCTCTCCTAGATTGTCGTCACCTAGGCTTTCAAACTCCAAAAATTCACCCGTTTGTATAATTGGATTTAATACCAATTCAAATTTGGCTGTCTTTGTCGTATCTGTTGAAAGAACTAAAGAGCGTCCAATTATTTCCGCTCTGTTAGCTGTTCCCGAATAAGTTCTTCGGTTTTGCAGGCTTAGAATTGCTGTCGCTGTAGGCCCAACACCGATTTGAGTCTGGCTTGCGCCTATGGTGCTTGTATCTACAACAGTCTCACCCTCAATAAACATTGCAGCGCTAGCGCCTTCTGTTACTATGTCGGTAGTGTTTCCCTTGTTCCGAACGCCCCAGCCAACTCGGAATATTGGATTACTAACGCTCGGTATTGTATGTGCATTTGCATACTGGATGATATGAACAGGCTCAAATCGAGCTGTTTTCGGATTTTCAATAAAGAAGGTTATACCGCCAAATCCAAGATACTGCATTTGAACCTGATAAACATTGCCCTTTGTCGGGTCTATTTTAAAATCGGGCTGTATATTCCATTGCGCTTGGGGAACCCATGTTTCAGGCGGTATTAATCCGTTTTGAATGTTAGTTAACACCGCCGTTGCTGTTGCGCTTGAAAACGCAAAAGACCCACCGCCCAGATCAGGCAGCTGCCCTAGCACTTCCACAATATCACCGACGGAAGAAAAGCCATAGCCTGGAACTTGCGCATTTAAAGAAATAGCTATTTCATATGCATTTTTTTGCGGAGTTCCTGCTGTCAGAGGGACAGAGTAGTTATTGCTATCGATTGTGACAGTGGCCGACTCGCTGCCAGCTGCTCCGCTCGTTATTTGTATTTCCCACTGCTCAAGCTCGCCGCCACGAGCTAAAACAATACCAAACTCATCACCATCATAGCCAAACCCTATTAGACTCTCTGATGTTAAAAGGCCAGCCACTTGGGAGCTATTCGGAACACCAGTAGTATAAAGCGCTGTAAATCTGGCTAGCAATCCCTGCCCTGCTCGATATGTTGCAAGCTTTGTTGATGCTATCGAAGATATATTTCCAGCCCCAGCGCCTGTTGACACTCTAAATTTTGAATCTACAGCCGTAGCAGTTCCACCAATTGCAACGGTTTCAACCTCAGATCTAAGCCCGTACTGAGCAGTAATCTGAATAACCGGCACTGGTTGGACTGCTTGCAACTCTCCGAAGGCGGAGTGGGCAAGTTCGTTACCTAAAGAAACCTTCATTCTTCGCTCATTAATGACTTCACTTGTCATTAAGTCGCTAGGGCCAAAGTCTTGTATATTGTACGGGCAATCATTAGCCATTATTCAGCTCTCATTATGTATTTAAAGTCGCCATTATATCTATTTTTTGACACTCTGCGTTTATAGATGCTGTCATAAACCCAGCCGCCTTTAACTAGCGCTGCGTGCGCTACTGCCTGCCCTCTGTCGATATACCAAACCTCTCCACCAATAACCTTTTGCAAAGTAAATGCAAAATCTTCGCAGTCACCAAAAAAAGGACGGTCGATATAATTATAAATTCGATACTCGTTATCAATATCTTTCTCATAATTAAAATTCCATAAAGCTAGCCTGTGTGCCTCTGCATCTGGATTAGATGAACAGGACGCACATAGGATAAGGCTAAATATCAGTATCAGGCGCATTGAGCTTTAAGCACTCTCTAGCTTCTGTTAGTGATAACGTAAGCAACTGATGACTACAGGTCGTCACATAACGTATGAGCCAACCAGTAACGCCTTTATAAGTCACCAACTCGCCAACGTGATTAGGGCGTAGTTCGCAAGCATTGCCGTCTTCACACGATACTATCGAGTGTGTTTTAGGCTCTATGTATTCTTCTATCATGCTACGTTTAGAACCTCTTTTAGTGATGGTTTATCAATGGTCGCTGTTACAGCGCCTCCCGCTCTTTTGAATTGCTGGCCGCCATACACAGCCTTGCTCCACTCGAACGCATATGGCCCTGCACTATCAAACTGACCTTCTCCGATTGAACCAGATTGGTTTGTCGCCAATCTATTCTGATCAATGGAAACTATATTGCCTATCAAGCGCATGACATCAGGCTGACTACCAAAGGGTAATAAAGATAGAGCACTTATCGAGCCATCACTAATCATGGTCCACTGGTTATTTGCAAACCCCCATTGAGCACCTACAGAATCAGGATTTTCCCATACATCCTGAGTGATCAACTCCTGACCCAACCACTCACCTGTTGCCTGCTCAGTAAACAAACCCCAGTCGTCAGCGTTACCGTTTATTACTGTGCCGTAGCCGTCTGCTTGGCGGATTGATGACATATTTCCTGTAGAGATCCCGTTATTGGTAGTACTACGGAAGTTTATATAAGTTGTTGTCGTTGTTGCTGTAAATATTACAGTGCTAGTTTGTGGCGCTGATAGCGTCAGGTTTTTATCAAGTACATCAGCCACGCCAAGGCTAGTGCCTACACGCATAGCGAAATGATCGGCACTTGTCTTAATTACAGTAAACATATACTGCTTGCCAATTTCTGTTGCAATTACTTGATCAAGCCTGCCCACATTACCAGCATCAACACGAGTAAGAGTAAACTCACCGACACCATCAATACTAGCTGTGGCACTACCTGTTGAACCATCCGTCCAATTGGAGTTAATAACCAGCTCACCCCCCAGCACAGTAGCACTATTAGCTAATATGTCAGAGTTATCGTTTAGTTTGTAGTGGCGTATTAGTGTGCCGTTATCCCAGATTTTTAGGTTAGCTAGGATGCCTTCAAATTCACGACTAGCAGCCAATACTCTTCTCAGCAAGCTTGATATTTTAGCGCCGTCATAGCCTACCCAGTCTGCGCCAATTGTTTTAACTCCGTCGATAGTAATAGAAGGAGTTAGCCCTGACAGCTCAATAATAACGCTATGAAATAAGCCATCATTGAGACCGCCGTCAGGGCTAATCAATATTGTCTGCAAGCTGCCAGCAGCATTAAAGTTAAATACCCTAATATTGCCACTGGACTGTATGTCGCAACCAATCTCGTTGTTAGTAGAATCGTGACTAAATAAAGTTTGAAGGTCTTTTGTTGAACTGGTTAAAAATCCAAACTCAATGACAAAATCCCCAGTCAGCGTAACTTCTGGGATAGTCGCGTAGTCTGTTGTTCCTTCGTTGCGGCGGAAGTAGCGCTCGAATAACTCAGGTACAAAGGGGTTTTTACGCCTCTTTCTGTCCTGCTGTTTCTTCCACATCTGAAACTGTAGGCTTTTTGGATCGGCGAGCTTTGGGCTGTTTAGTGTTACTGGCATTTTTTGCAGCCTCTCTATGCTTGCTTAGTGTTTTTTGTAGAGTTTCGAAAGATACAGGCTGGCCAATTGGCAGGCCATCTTTGTTTAGTTTTTCTGGCATTGTAAATCCTCAAAATAAAACCCCTATTGATGTTATCGCAAGGGGTTTTGGCTAATCATTTATGGCTAGTTAGTAACCAAAAATGCCAGAGGTACGTTCTTACGATCAACAACACGATTCCACGAAGTAGCCAAACGAAGCTCAGCTAGTGTGAACGAGTCGCCAGCAGGCGTACCGGTTGACTGGAACCCAGCAGGGTGAATGATATTGGTCTTGCGAGTCCATAGCGTCTCGATACCGCCACCATTGCCTTGCGATGCTTCACGCTCAAGCTCTACTGGGACTTTTGGCATCCCCTCACCCCAACCGAACGCACCTTCGCCAAATAATACCGTGGTATATTTGAATCCGTCAGTTGATCCAGGTGTAACAGTCATACCGTCATCAACAATCACGCGCTTGCCCATGAATGTTGGAATGGTCATACGACCTTGAGAGTCTGGAATAAAGTCAATGTCATCACCGTCTACCATTTGTTTATAGATAGCAGAGTGAACAGCGATAGCACCAGTATTCTCAAAAGCATCACCAAGAGTAAATGCGGCTGAAGTGAAGTTGCCACGACTAAACTTGGTAGAGGCCGTTTGACCAGCGATAGACTCTGAGGCCACATCATGAACCATGTCACCAGAATCGTTCGCCACGTTGTCAGCTAGAACACCATCAGCAGAGGCAATCAAGCGGCGCTGCCATTGGCGTGTCCAGTACGTATCAACACGGTTACGAATGTGCTGCATAGCTTCTGGCCCCATTGCTAACTCACTAGCAAGGTCGGAAGCTGATAAGCCTTTATTTAAGAAGGCTTTGCGCGTGATTTGTTCGCCCTGAGTGATCTTGTCAGCAACACCAATGGAAGCTGGATTATCGTTAGATAAATTCGCCTCATCTGTTGGGTCGATGTCATTCCAAAACGGAAGCTCGGCAGTTTTACCTGCTGCGCTTGCCAAGGCATCAAATAAAGGTGTGCGAGTAACAACGCCAGACTCGACAAAAGCTGTCATCTCTGGATTGTTTACTGGCGGCAAGTCTTGAAAGATTGTGACATCTACGATGTCAGCTAATTGTACTGTGCTCATTTATGAGACTCCTAATTAAAATTTTCGTTGCAGATGTTCTGCTGTCGTTCTAAGTTGCTCATACTTTGCTGGGTCCGAATCTTTGATAGCCTTCAACTCACCGGCAGAATACTCACTGAACTTTTTAGTAATGGCCCCGCCATTGTTTGAACCAGCAGCCCCGCCGCCAGTGTTACCACTGCCATCAACCAAAAAACCAAAGGAGTTGGTCAAATGTTCTTTTACCTTATCGGCATCAACTTCTACGCCGCCAATTTCATAAACTACTTTGCCGTCGATATAGGTAGCGTGCTTTGCCGCCTGCTCTGCTAGCAATCCAGCCTTCGTAGTATCGCGAGTTAGTGAGCCGCTAAGCTCAACAGCTGCCAAGGCTAAAGCGTCTTTGCGCTCTTTCTCGTCCTTTGCTGCGATCTGTTCGCGAAGGCTTTTAACCGTGTCTTGCTCTCGCTCGTACAAGGTCTTAAATTCTTCTTTTTGCTTCAGCCCTTCGACCTCTGCATTTTTCTGAGCTTCTTCTAGCTCTGCTGCTCGTTGTGAAACTTGCTTCTTTTCAGTTAGCAGCTCTTCATTCTTTTTTTTCAAGCCTTCTGTTTCAGTAGCCAATCGCTCAGCAACTAAAGCATCTAACTCTTCTTGAGTGTACGTTTTATCAGTCATTAGAACCCAGTTCTTTAGATAGTGAGGCCCTGCCCCGTTATGGCCATTATACATAAAAAAGGTGCTAGTCAATAGTTTTGGTGAATGATGCACATTCATGAGATAAATTAGCCTTATTTTAGGTGTTGAATTATCGTTAATTAGATATTAATTAGGAGAGAGATTGTGGCTAGACAAATGGAAATATGGGATAAGCCAGAAATACCCGACTGGATGAACTCTATAAGCGATAACTCAACAGTGACGTATGAAGAAATAGCTCCAATATTTAAACGCACCTACAGTAGCGCTTTTAGAAAGGCATTTATAGCTAGATATGGCGATATGCATGTTGTCAGCCAGCCAAGAACCTGCGCTGTTAGCAAGGGGTTGCCGCACAAAGCAAGACTAAGGATTAAGATGGGCGATATTAGAAATCTAGTGGCTGAAATCAACAGTGCCGAATAACATGCCAATGGAGTTAATAACAAACGATATACGCAAATCAGCATTTCATATCAGGAAAGAACCTGTCCGAGAAGGTGAGCTTCTTTATGATAAGCAAGGACTGATTGTGGCAATTAAACGAAAGGGGCGGCTCTTGGCTGTTTTGAGGGGTGAAGAATGAAAGAATACGAAGTTAGATAGCTTATAGAGGGTGCAGAATGAGCAATATAAACAAACAAATGGCATTGCTGGAGCTGGGTAATAGGTCGCTTGACGCGCAAGCTAAGGCCTTTAAAGAGCTTAGCGGCATTACCCTTGGCGCTGTTCTTTGCAGTATTAGAGTCGGCTATGAATTAGAAGCAAGAGCAATCATCAATCACAGGGGAATTCCAAAAGCAAAGAAACTATTATTGTCGAGCCGCAAGTAGGCAAACACACTGGGGCAATCACCATTAAGGAGCAGAAATGAACACTTTTACTTTTACAGATAATGAGGTGACTTTACTTGTCGGCCTTATTGATACTGCTAGGGGCGTTGAGGCTGGAAGTCCGTTCTTGACAATTAAAGAGAAGCTAGAGCGAAAGCCTAGCTATATTGTCGGAGAATACGAATGGCCAGAGCTTTCAGAGTTTAAGCCGCTAAAGTTCTCTGTAGTCGATATGAAAATATGCACATGCGAGATTAACTCCGGTATATTTACCAATCCTACTGTGTGCGTTAAATGCAATGGTAGAATACGCATCTAAAGAAAAGTAACCGGCTCTAACTCCGCAAGCTCTGCAAGGGAGTAAGTTTTTTTAATGTTAACTCGCTCCCTGACTTCTTTGGGCTGTAGCTTTAACCATCCTCGGTAACTCAGATTAGCTGACACTTGGCCAGACTCACTGGCTCTTGTTCCTTCTAAGCCTGGTATTGCGTATTTCTGCTCTACCAGCATAACCCTAAGTGACCGGCACGCCCAATGGAGTGGCGGAAACGGCCCAGAATCGACAGGCCAGATAGTCTTATCAGCACTAATGCAAATATCAGAAGTATGGCTATCAAGGGTTGCTATTATCTGCTCGCCTCGCAATACATCACTATTGGCTCTTGCTGTTTCAGAGTGCGCCTGATTAGAGGTTGAGCTGATTGTGGTCGACACCAAAGCTCTTGCTTGAGCTTTAGTTCTTCCATCCACCTGCTTAGCCACTCTGCGCGTTATTTCATCAGTAGTCTCACCACTAATAAAGCCCTGCTGAATAATGCCGCGAATCTCTCTCGATTTCTTGGCGCTAAACTGCTCGATAGCCTCGCTAATGGTCAACCGCTCAACTGCGCCACTAGCCTGAGTCAGCACCATATCGGTATTTTCTAGGGCGGCATTAAGTTGCTCAATGGATGGCTTTACCGCATCAACATCAATAGCGCCTTGCAGCATACGAGTATTAAAACCTGCTTCATACTCTGAGAACTCACTAATGTAGCCACCTAGATCAAGCTCGAACTGCTGCCAGCTATCCGCAAGAATATCATCAATGTCAGCCAGTAACTCTTGAGCGCGGAAAAACTGAAACTCAGTAAGATTCTCACCAGCTAATCGAGCAACCAGTTTATCTCGCATGTCATTGAGAATAGGCTCTAGGTCGTTATATCGCCCGTGACCGTATCGTTCAACAAATATGGCATGCCTAGTGGTTGCGTCAATTAGATAGCTTGTCGCGCTCATTTATCACCACAATTAAAGGTAAAACCCAGTATTTGAAACTTATTGCCGACACCTATCAGCAAACTCTTACCAAAAACCTCAACAATATAAAGCCTACCTACAACCCTAAGCCCGAGTGCGTTGGAAGTAAATGCACTATCGCTAACCTTTTTGTAAAAGTAACTCTTTATCGTATTAATCATAGAACAGTATTGCTCGCGTTCTCGTTATCTATTTCCAAATCAGTGCGCTCAGCATTCACAACGCCATTTTTACGCAGCACATTACGCACGTCTGATTGTGCCAAGTGGCCAGCATCATACATGACGTTGATTGCCATGAATTCCTGTGCTGTTAGCTTAGAATCGAAAAAGTCGCGATTCATTTTATAGGCTGGAGCATCAACCGATAGCGCCTCAGCCATTACAGCTAATGCTTTATTGATCGTTTCTTCTACGTTATCAACGATAGTGCCAAGAACCGAGGTTTCAGAGCTGGCAGAGATTCTAGCCGCTTCCGCCGTCTCGTTTATATTGCCTGATGTTATTAAGCGCGCACCAATGGCAATCATCTGCTCTTCTTTGCGCACCATAGCCTCATCAACGGCTTGCGCTGGGCCTAGCTGTAGCAGCTTAGCATCATCACCTTGATTTAACTTCAAACCACTGTCCGCACCAACAGCAACACCAGTCGGATTAACTTCATTCCATTCTGTGCTGTCCATGCTAGATGAAATAACAACCAGTCCGCCTGAATGTATGAATAAATTTTTCTCCAGGTCTGCTGAGTTTCGATAGTGCCCTATATTAATGTCAGCTATCGACTCTAGCGGAATATCATCGACACATGCCTTATTATCTTCTGAGCCAGTGAAAAAGAACGGGATATAATCAAGGCGCTGACGGTTAATTCTAGGTTCTAGCGGTTCACCTATTGCATCGCCACCTTCATCCCATAGACGCACAACATAACGACCATCAATCAGTTGCAATGAGCGATATCTAATAACCTGCTCAGTCTCAAACTCATCGCCGTCCTTTGCCTCTCGCGATACCTCTTGCAGGACGACCATAGATAGCTGTGTTTTTCCATTTACTTTTGACTCTTCCCAGTTAATGATCGACTCGGCATTATAACTAACAGCGTATGGCGCTATGCCTAGCCTTTCCTCTTCTTCTCGACTAATACCAGCAGGAACGCTAGGAAAGTCCACCAGCAGACCATGACGGCCAGTTGTGTGGCATTCGCTAACCATGCGCTTTGACACTTGATCAACTGACATTCCTGAGCCGTCAAAGTCATCTTGAATAAACTCTAACTGAGTCGGTAAATCTTCACCAAAAGAAGGTTCAACACGGAAAGCTGCACCCACTAAAGCCGACCGAGTGCGGCCAGTAACGCCAAGGTATAAAGCTCTTTGCTTGTACGCTGCGTATTTAACCGGGTCTTTATCTTGAGCTATTGGCAGGTATGTTTCGCCTGCGTCTTTAATACCGCTAGCACTACACGCCAGCCTTGTTTTTCTCCAGTTGTCAGCCTTGGCTGCATATTCTGGGTGAATGAATCTTACATTAGACATTTATCTAGCCTATATTGGTTTTCCGTAATGTTAGCATGATTAGGCACCTAAGCGCCAAAGCGTACGTTAATCTTGGTTGCTGGCTTATGTATTGGCAACTCATAAGCTATTGGATAAGTAGAAGCGTCATTCTGGTGATCATTTCCCGCACTCTTATCAGGCTCGCCATTTTCGGCGTAAACCTGCTGCTCATAACATGCCGCAACATCAGGGCATAATTCATCATTAACAAACAACCTGCCAGTCTCGAAAGCTGCATTAGTTGCGTTTATTCTATCCTTAACTGGCGGATTGGTCGGCTTGAACTTGCACTGGAAATTGTAAGGCGCGTTTTTTAGTATTGATATATCAGATTCACTAACGCCACCCATTCTGGTTCTATTCTTGCCCGAGCTATCTGGATAGATGATGACCTTGTGACCTTTGTCTTTATACTTTCGCTTAATTATGTCGGCAACCTCTGGCGTATTGTAGCCGTCTTTGATCTGATCAATCGCATGAAAGGCTTTATCCCTGAGAACGTAAATCGTGGCGGCCATTTTATCAATGTTAAAATCCATACCTATAAACACTGGCTCGCCATCCTGCACGGCTTCTCGGCTTCTATGTTTCACCCTGTCGTATGAGCGGTAAACAGTGCCAGAGGTTAAGTTTACAAAATCCCCTTTAAGGTATGCTGTAATTAACTGCTCAGGATACGTCTCTAGAAGTGTGCTTATGTAATCTGGCGGTAGAAATTCAGCATTCTCGTATGTTGATGCCTGCACCATTGAATAGGATTCAGTAGGATTATTGGCGAACTTATTATAAACAAACTTAAACCCTTCAGGCGTTGTTGTTACACCGATAGAGTTTTCAACTCCAGGTATAACAAGACGAAGGCGGGCAACGATTTTATTCCATGCCTCCTCAGCTTTCTTTGCCTTCAATACATCAATCTCATCAACCAAGGCGCGAGATATTTTAAAACCAACTATCGAAGTAGGATTATCCATTGAGCGACAGATTACAGTACCGTAGAACTTGCCATCCCTATAAATATGAACCTCTTTGTTTGACTCCTTAATATCAACAACAAAACCAAGCATCTGCGCAGCTTCTTCAAAGGTGGGGAAGAAAATATCTCTAATTGCTGGATAGGTTGGGCCAAAGTAGCCCATTCTTGTTCCTGGGTGCTTGCTAGCAAAGATAAGCAGATCAAGACAGCCAACAAAGGTTTTACCAGATCCGAAGCCACCAACATAACCCCGATACTTAGTATTAAGGCCATTTAAGAAAATTGATTGAGGATTACTAAGGCTTAGCATTCGTTGTCTTTACTTCACCCACTGGGTTCCTGACATCAAAGCTAATACTTAAAGGCTGACCTTTAGTTTCAACCTCGACAGGCGCATTATCACCCTGCATTAAGTTGTGCTCCTTGATCGCTGCAACACTGGCTGACGGATTTTCCATCTTGATATTGCCATCTTTATCAACCACGTCGCGAATGCCGTTAGACGCTATCTTTTGCAGCAGCTCTAGCTTTTCTTCCTTTCGCCAAATATGAGCACTAAGCTGTTCCTTCTTATACTTTTCTACAGCCTCAATTACCTTGACATTTTTTAACAAACGACTTCCTTGCTGATCCGCCGTCCTTTCACTATACCCAGCAAATATCGCTGCATCCTTCGCATTCTTACATCCGTTCTCAATATACCTCTGAATAAACCTATCTAAATCAGGCTTTTTCTTACTAGTCATAGAACCCCGTTCATAAGTGCAACCCTGTCGCACTGACTATTAATTTACCCCATTCTAACATGTTTAAGCAAAACGTAAAAAAGCCCTAATTAAAGGGCTTGTCCAATAAAAACACCCGACCAGAAAAACAGGGATAACAGCCCCATAAAAAGCAAGCTAGCTTTCATTCTTGTCATTACAAAACCTCTCAAATAAAGCATATGCTCCATTATTCATTAAAACAGTAACAAACCTATACCCTTCTTACTCTTGCTTATCAGCAAAAGCCTCAAACTTACCACTATTAACATAATCAACCCAATCAAACTCTCCCGAATCAGGCACTATGTCAAAAGCTTGATAAGCGTAATAAGTTTTAAATCGCGGCTTGATCATTCGAAGGCCTCCTGACAATGAAACCGATAAGTCCTATTGCTGTCATCAACAGAAACAAAGTCCAATCCAGTCATACAGTTATGAGTTATCTTAACTAGAATCTTTCTAAACTGTGTTGCTTGCTCAACATCCTTGAATGATTGAGCCTCTAGCTCCTCTATTCGATTAACCAGCTGCTCGATTATTAAGTTAGACTCAATTAGCGCATCAGCCATTCGCGCAGCGCGATCCTCTTCGGCCATAGCCCCAAAGCTAATTAGCATTAGTAGTAAGTATTTCATTCGCCTTTCTCCTGCTCTAGCTTCTTCTCAACTTCTGACCATCGCTTGTAATAGTCACTCATCTTGTACAGCTCCTTGCTCATAGCGTCCTTTTTGCCTAGTCGCTTTTCGTACTTGTCAATGGTAAACCGCATAGCAGCTCTAAAATCTTCTATTGAGTTATCACGGGCGAATTCGTCTATGTGATCTAGCCCGTCATCGCCCTTGTACCTTGGTTGCTTAGAGTAATCATCTAACTCATCATACACCAGTCCGTCATTTCCGTTTTGCTGTATCTGCTCCATTCGCTTCTCTCCTTCCTTCCATTGGTCTGGACGTATTTCTATATGAAACATTCCAGTCTCATTATACCGAGCAAGACTCCAGTTTGAATTAGGTGTAATCCATTTGCCACCATTAAAGCAGTGCTCAATACCACCAGCCCACTTTTCAAACCTTCCATCAATACACGCCTCCGCATCCGATGGAGCCTTACTCCAATCTACCTTATCCATTACCTAACCCCTTACCATTGCTTGATAGCGCTCTACTTGAGCTTTTGCGTCTTCTAGTGTTTTGTGTTCTGTTATTGGCTGGCAGCGCCACTCTTGCTCTAAGACACCATTCCCGATAGTGAAGCCAGAAGACTCAGCCACACTTATCTTTGTTCTATACTCCAAAATAAGACCGCCAAATACAAATCCGATAACAATACCCATAAGCATTCCGAACTCAAAACTCTTCAAGATACTATTCATCTACTCACCCTCCGGTGCTTTGAAGTCTGCGTCGAACAGCTTTATAGCTACAGCCTTTGCATCCCGTGGATTCAACACTGAACCAGCATCATCAAACAGGGTGCAATTAACTTTCTCAATAAAAGCCTCCCTATCTTTCTGCTCTTGGGTTTTTACTGGCTCCAAGAAGTCAGGATTAACTGTTATAAACCCTTGCAGATTCTTGCTATCTTTTGCCATCAATGTAACGACAGGATTTCCGTTGTCGTGCCGCGCGCCAATGGAAACTACAATAAGAACCTCATCATCAGTAATAGACACTTTCTCATTACTTGCGGATGAAAATAAATACCCTTCCTCATCACAAAGAAGAACCTCGCTATTTAAAGGCGGCAAGCCCTCACCGTCCCACTCTTTAGCTTCTGGCTCCTCAAGCTTCTTATCAGCTTCTATAGCATCAATATAGTCCTGCTTGTTCTCACCTGTTCTTTCGAAGTATTTATTGACCCATTTTTCAGCCTCTCCAGCATTAGCTCCAAAAGCAGCAGCAGCAGCAGCAGCAGAAAAAGCAGAAAAAGCAGAAAAAGCATAAGCAGCAGCAGCAGCGGCAGCGGCAGCGGCAGCCTTACTATTCTCTTCTCGCTCCTCTTGACTTACTGACTTAGGATCATCAAGCCATTTCATTACCATAAAAATATGTTTATTTAAATTACTCACTCATCTTTCCTCTTTAGTGTTGACTTAATTTATATTTTTAATACTATAGCAATTAAATAAATAATCAATACAAAGAGGAAAATAAAATGAATCATTCAGAACTGCTAGAAACTAGAGCTAATACTCCAGCGCCTAAACCGCCACAACTGACCAGTGCGAAGATTGACGAAGCTGAGAGACTGAGACTAGAAGTTGAGGCATTCATTGCCAGCGGTGGGAGTTATGAGGTTATCGAAGACAATACTAAATGCCGCTCTATGACCGCCAAAGAACAGATGAATGCTAACTATAAGAAAGATAAACTAAACGGTAAAAAGATGAGCGAGCCATTAAGGCCAAAGAAATCTAAATCCTGATATCATGCTTTCCGCACCGCTGGCACTGATATGCTAGCGGGCTTTCCATATATCTTTCTGACTTGCGCCACTTGTGAAGCTTTAACTTACAAAGAATCGGCAATTCTTTCCGCCTCAGCTATCTTTAATTCAAGCAGTCTTATCTCAGCGTCCCGCTTCTCCTTATCTTCGTAGTGCCGCTTAATGATGAATATCATTGATGTGACCGCAACGAGAGCAGGTATTACTTGAAATATGTTCGCGAAAACCCAGCTCATAATTGCAGATATTGCAATAATTGTTGCGTCGTTGGCGTCTTGTATGCTGATAGTCACGTTCAACCCTTACTGCTATTACTACCGCTGTGGCCAAGGCCCAGACCGCCAAAAATGCTAACAAAACCTGCTGCAACGTCATGCAAGTATTCCTTTCGGCCATCCAATGACAAAATCGCTATCAATGCGAACATTTGAACAAGAAGCAAAGCGCTAGAAGTCCAAGAATAGAACTCAAATACTTGTATTAGGTTTATAGAGATGGCTGCTACTGCCAGCCATGACATACAGCGCGCTAATGGTTTTTTTGATACTGCCCAGTGAATTTTAGATATGAAAGCCAGAACCAGATTGAGTGCAATAGTAAGAGTCAGCATCTGCTCATACGTCCACACGAGAGGATCGCACAATGTGTAAGCTAATGAGCTAGCACTAGATACCAGACAGCAAACTAGCGCCAAGTCTTTTTGAGTCTTAATAAATGCAAGAGCAAACAAAGCAGGGAATAACCATTCCATGACTAAGCCCTCTTGTACTTATTGAGATTCTGACCACCGCCGGCAGCAGCAACCTTCTTCTTTTTGGGTTTTGACGGCGCAGTCTTGGTTTGTGTTTTCTTTGGCTTTGCTTTAGTTGGCATTATTTTTTCCTGAATTCGCTAATTGTTCCACCACCCAGATAAGCAGTAAACGCCGCGCCGGTCGGATAATAAATAAAAGGCTCTTTGATAACAGTCAAAAGCCACTCTAGATTAGTATTCATCTTTAAAGATGCAAACACAACCAATAACAATGCGGTCGGCACCCATACAGCCATAACAGCGCTAACCATTATTCTCTGCACAACCTTAAACGGAGCTAGCGCCTTTAGTCGCTCAGTTGCCAACCCTCTAGCTTTCTCGCTATCAGAGTTAACAGCCTCATCGACCAGTTTATCTACGATATTAGATGAACCTAATAAATTACCAGCCCAAGCCATCAAAGACATTATAAAGCCCTGTGTAGTTTTGGTTATTCTATCACAGGGCGGTTAGCGTGCAAATTAGGCAATCTCTATGTGCGGCTTGTCCCATCCATCTAACTCATCAGAACCGAACTCGCCGCCCCATTTGAGTTTGATATTAATCTCGCCTTCACTATAAAGTCGGTTAGCAGTAGCCATAATCGCCCCAGCGACCATGCTTAGGTGATGAGGCCGCCAGCTTGCTGAGCCATTTACAAAAGCATAGAAATCAACGGCCTTACCTGATTGATGATTGCTCTTTATGTCAAAACCATCGCATTTAGATCGACCCTTATTAAAAAGCTCGTTTTGCTCTTCGGCAGTTCTTAGACCTCCATGACCGGGTATGCCAAAATCAATAGGGCTAATCTTTATTGACTCTCTCATAATCATTGCAAGCTGCGGATCAATGCCTTTCATTCGCTCTAGGCTTCTTTCGCTAAACTTGAACATTATAACGCCTCCGCTGCTTTCATGTATTTGTCAGCCTCGTTTCTGTGATGCTTTGCTAGCTCCATGTACTCCATTGCTTTGGCACCTGAGCCGTCTTTCATTTCGTCATTCATTTTATTATCATAATCTAGCGCTATCTTTCGAGCGTTAGCTGCTAGTATTTTGTATTGG
>Ga0193959_1000140_pt1 | contig 28575 bp, 18 predicted proteins | sample FB_2_MG_FD_140333 | JGI IMG/M metagenome (GOLD analysis project Ga0193959, IMG submission 140333) | Microbial mat bacterial communities from the Broadkill River, Lewes, Delaware, United States - FB_2_MG | ecosystem: Environmental > Aquatic > Freshwater > River > Microbial mats | place: USA... | reverse complement strand
GATGTTGAATCTATGATTAGAGATTTGGTAAATGAGGCTCATAGGCTTGTAAAAATTGAGCATAAAGAGAAAAATAAATCTTTAATTGATGATTATGTGATAGACCAGATTGTTGAAAAGCTGATTCCTCCTTTGCCAAAAGGTGTAACTGAAGCTAAACAGAGAGAGTATGAAGTTAGTGTAAGTAAAATGAGAGAGAGAGTCAAAAATGGTGATGTTGACCATCTTAAAATAGAGATTAATATCTCTAAAAATATGGATTTAGATGATTCAAATCTACCACCAGAGATTGCTAAAGTTCAAGATTCATTTATGAAAATGATGGGTGGATTGCAAAAAGATAGCGTAAAAAAAGAGATAACAGTTAAAGATGCTAAAGAGGTTTTAAAAGCAGAAGGAACTGATAAGCTACTTGACACTGAACTTATGAAAAAAGATACAATTGAGAGAACTTCACAAGGTGGAATTGTCTTTATTGATGAGATTGATAAGATTGCAATTAGTTCAAAAAATGGAAGAAATGACCCAAGTAAAGAGGGTGTTCAGAGAGATTTATTACCGATAGTTGAGGGTAGTAGTGTTACAACAAAATATGGACAAGTTAAAACTGATCATATTCTATTTATCTCAGCTGGGGCATTTCATGTTAGTAAACCTAGCGATTTAATTCCAGAGCTTCAAGGTAGATTTCCACTTAGAGTTGAACTTGATTCGTTAGATGAAGAGGCTCTATATAAGATATTAACAAAGACAAAGAATTCACTTTTAAGACAGTATGAGGCACTCTTGAGTGTTGAAAAGGTAGAGCTTAAATTTGAAGATAGTGCAATTAAAGCGATAGCAAAACTATCTCAATTGGCAAATGAAAAGACAGAAGATATTGGAGCTAGAAGATTGCATACAGTGATAGAGAAAATTTTAGAAGATATTAGTTTTGAAGCAGATGAAAAATCTGGTGAGATAGTTTCAATTAATGAAAATTTAGTTCATGAAAAGCTAGATAACTTGATTGAAGATGAAGATGTAGCAAGATATATATTATGAAAAGTGGTTTTGTAGCAGTAACGGGAAGACCAAATGCTGGAAAAAGTTCACTTTTAAATTGGCTTGTTGAGGAAAAACTTACTTTAGTTTCTCACAAGTCAAATGCAACAAGAAAACGAGCAAATATCATCGTAATGCACGAAGATAATCAGATAATTTTTGTAGATACTCCTGGAATTCATGAGAGAGAGAAGCTGTTAAATCAATTTATGTTAGAAGAGGTTTTAAGAGCTATTGGAGATTGTGAACTCTTACTATTTTTAGCTCCTGCTGTCGATTCATTGAAAAACTATGAGAGATTTTTAGAGTTAAATGATAGTAAGAAAAAACATATTATTCTATTATCAAAAATAGATTTAATTACAAATGATGAGTTGCTTTTAAAACTAAAAGAGTATGAAGAGTATCAAAATCATTTCTTAGAAATTATTCCTATATCTCTTACAAGAGAAATTGGTAGAGAGAGTATTTTAAACTCAATTTCAAAATATTTACCAGAGTCTCCATATCTATATGACCCTGAATTACTTACAACAGAGAAGATAAGAGATATATATAAAGAGTATATTAGAGAATCTATTTTTGAGAATATAAGTGATGAGATTCCATATGAGAGTGATGTTTTAATAGAAAAAGTCGAAGAAAAACCAAAACTTGAGAGAGTGTTTGCCTCTATTATAGTTGAGAAAAACTCTCAAAAAATGGTGGTAATTGGTAAAAATGGAACAACTATAAAGAGAGTTGGAAAGTATGCAAGAGAGCTTATATCAGATTTTTGTGGAAAAAAAGTCTATTTGGAACTTTTTGTAAAAGTGAAAAAGGGCTGGAGTAAAAATAGAAAAAGTTTAAGTGAGCTTGGTTATGACTTCAAGGAGTAGGAATGATTAAAAAGTTAGTTTTAATTAGCACTATTTTTATATCTCTATTTGCGAACTCTAACTTTGTAGATATATACAGAGAGAGAGGAATCAAAGCTGTAGAGGATTTACTATCTAAAGAGTTAGAGAAAAAAGATTATTGGCTAGAGAGTATAAAAGATAGAGATTTGAGTTTTGGATTTTATGAAAATTTACAATATCTACTATTTTGTGATAAAAATGAAAAAAAATTTACTCTATATGAGTATAAAGATAACTCTTTTATAGAGATAAGTAATATCTATGCATATACGGGATTGCTTGGAGATAAATTCAAAGAGGGTGATCTTAAAACTCCTGTTGGTGTTTATAGTTTAAGATATAAAAAATCAAAAGTTGATGAGTTTTATGGTCCTCTTGCTCTTGTAACATCATATCCTAATGTTTTTGATAGAGTTCAGGGAAAAGATGGTCATGGTATTTGGATTCACGGTCTTCCTTATAAATCAGAGAGACCAGATAATACTAAGGGTTGTATCGCTCTTGATAATGAGTATTTGACAAATTTAGATAAAATTATTGATATTAAAAAGAGTATTTTACTAACAACAGAAGATGGTTATACATTTGATGCTAATAGGGAAGATTTTGCAACTATTTTAGCTGATTTATATAGATGGAAAAGAGCTTGGAGTGAGAGTGATATAGATACTTATCTCTCTTTTTATGATAAAAGCTTTATTAGATATGATAAGTTAAAATATTCTGATTTTAGTAAATACAAAAGAAAGATTTTTTCGAAAAAAGAGAGAAAGAGAATTATATTTAAAAATATCAATATCTCACCATACCCTGCAAAAGATAATAAAAAGCTATTTAGAGTCTCATTTTTTGAAGATTATAGTACAAATAGCTACAAATTCAAAGGAGAAAAAGAGTTATATTTAGAGTTAAAAAATAGCAAAATATATATTTTATCTGAAAAATAATGAAAGTTATTTTTTTAACTCTCTCTCTGTTTTTACTACTAAATGCTAAAATAGTACTGCAAGATACAAATAGTTTTCAAAAAGAGCTTAAATATATAATATTAAATAAATATAGAATAGATTCTAAAATAAAAATAGATATTATTTTTAAAGAGGGGGAGAATAACTCTTTAAAATCTTTTTTTACATTAACACATGTAAATAAAAACTCTACTCAAAATATAAATTTAAAAATTTTTAAAAACTTTTTTGAATCAATTATAGATAAAAGAATGGATAAGAATTTGATAGTAATTACCGTTGATAAAGAGTTGACTAATTTTGAAAAAATACTCTATACTCTATCTGCTTTAGATAATATATTAAGAGAGTTATCTATTGATTTTTCTAAGAAATTCAAAGATGAGAACTTAATTGAAGTTATTAAGAATAGAGGATTTTTAGAGATAAATAGCGATATAAAATTAAATCTAAATACGATTAAAAAAAAAGTATTATACTTTCCATTGAAAATAAAAAATAATAAATTTAAGTTCGACAAGCCATTTGGAAAAATAGTAAAACAACGCTATAATTACAAAATATTTTATAAAAACAAAGAGGTATCTAAAATATTTCCTGAATATGTAAAATACTCAAACAGAAGTGCTGAGAAACTATTTTTACTAATTGATGGTGAAGATAGAGAGATTGAGTTTGGAGATGTCTTAGATTTCGAATATAATTTTATGATAAAAAAATCAAAATATAGAGCAAATATTATTGGTTTAAAGAGAGATTTTAAAACAGATGAGAGCAGTATAATAGTAGATTATGATATGCTAGATGGTGATTTCTCTATTGATAGATTAAAGTTAGAGTATAGAGTAGAGTTTTATAATGATAAAGATGAGTTTGTAGGATTAATTATTTTAAAAAAGATTAGGATTTAAAATGGCTGTAGCAGATAGTTTCTGTTTTTTACCACAAAATGAAGAAGAGAAATATATAACACTTAAAAGTAATATATTAAAGCAGAGTCAATCAATATCTTATAAAAAGAAAGGTATATTTTATACTGGAATAGTTGATAGTAAAAGTTTGATTCATACACCAATAGAGATAGAGGCATCTATTCCTGATGATTCTATTGAGGATTATATTACAACAAAAACTTACGAAGAGTTAGGGCTTGATTTTAATATAGAGTATGTAATAAAGTTTACACCTAAAGAGGCAATTTCACCAGAGTATAGAGAGTTTGATGTTTTTGCTATCTCTAAAGAGAGTATAGATAAGAGATTTGAGTATGCAACAAATAGTGTAAAACATATAGATTTTATAACCTCTAGCCCATTTCTCTTTTCAGGTCTCTATGCAAATGAGATTTTATCAAATGAAGAGACACACTGTTTTGCATATATATCTTATAGTGATTCTTTTTTAACTCTCTATAAAAATGGAGAGTTTTTATACTTTAAATCGATGGAATTCTCTATTGAAGAGCTTTTTAAAAAATTTAGTTTTATTCACCCTAATGTACTTAAAATAGATGAGTTTTTAGCAACTCTTGAGAAAGATGATGAGAAGTATCAAGAGGGTATCGATAAAATCTATAATGATATAGGCTCATACATATCTGATATACTACTTTATATAAAGAGAGTCTACTCTGTTGAGATTGATCAATTTTTTATAGATTCAGATGTTACCTTAGATGATATTTTTTTTAAATATGTTGCTAGTTATCTTGAAATTGCTCCACAAAAATTTGAGTTTGATTACAAGTTTACTGGAGAAGCAACAACACATTTAGTAAAACTATCTCTTTTGAAATCTCTCTCTTACAGTGAAAATGATTTAAATTTAACAACTTTTGAAAAAGATAAAGATTTTATTCATAAAGATTCTGGGAAATTTATCTTAACAATAGGGGCTAGTGTTTTGATAGCCCTAGCTTATCCGGCATATAATTATGGGTTTGCACTCTATACAGATTTTCGGACAGAGAGTAAAATGGAAGATTTGTTAAAGCATAAATCTTTAGTAAATGATTATAAAATGCTATTTAGGGCATTGGATAATAAAAAACAGCAGTATCAAAATAGATTAAAAGTAGCAAAAGATAAAAATAAAAATATAAAAGAGTTAATTAATAAAATTGTTAATACAAAATCTAAATACTCTCTAAAAATAGATAAAATAGTCAAAGTCATTCAAGATATTAATCTATTTGATATATATATAAATAAATTGAATATAAGAAATGATTCTGAGTTAGATATCTATGTAACTTCGAATAGCGAAGAGGAGATAACTAAGTTTGTAAAAAAAATCAATAAAAAATATATTATTAGAGTTAAAAAGATAGAGTATAATTCAGAGACTTTTAAATATAAATCTCAAGTAACTGTTAAAAGGTTAAAATAATGGAAAATTTAGATCTATATTTTGAGAGTAAAAAAAAGAGTGAAAAAACTATTCTATTTGCACTTCCTCCTTTGCTTATCATTTTTATATCATACATGTATCTATTTCCTGTATCTGAAGATGCTCTAAAAAAATCAAGAACTCAAAAAAGAAATGTAAAGACAGATTTAAATATACAAAAGAGATATTTAGCCTCATTAAATATTCATGATATTGAAAAAATTGATAAACAAAAAAGCAAAATAGATATTACAAATAGATACAAAAAAGAGATATTTGCAATAAAAAAAGAGATACAAGATATATCTGATGAAAAAAATTATATAAAAACAAAACTGATTGAGTTAACAAATAATCAAGAGAGTTGGAGTGACTTTTTAAACTTTGTGGCAAAAGATGCCAAAGAGAAAAATATTAAAATAAACTATATTGATAATAAAAAATTTAATAATATTTTAAATGGTGATATTTTTAAAGATTTAAATATTAAGGTAGATGGAGTGGGAAGTTTTAGAAATATTCTAAAATATATAAATAGTATTGAAAATTTTGGTGTTTTTGTCGAATTAAATAATACAACTATAGATTTTAAAGAGGATAAACTACACTTCAATTTGGAAATAAATAACTATAGGGTGAAAATTTAATTTTTGGAGATAGGGTTTTGATGAAATATATCTTTTTTATAACTATCTGTATTAATCTATATTCAAATCAGAAAATAGACGAGATATTTAAAGCGTTGGAGAATCAAAAAGATAGTAATATCTCAAATGAGATAGATAAGTTACAAAATAGCTTTTATGATGAGAGTTTAGATGATAAGATTGAAAAAGATGGATTTAGAAAATTAAATGATAAAAACTCCTCAACACTAACAAAAGATGATTTAAAGTTATATGCTATCTTTAATAAGAGAGCAAAGATTAACTCTAAATGGTATAAGAAAGATGAAAATATATCTAATGTTGTAATTAAAAAAATTACAGATAAAAAAGTTTTTTTTGAGAATAATTTAACATTAGAGTTAAATAGCAATAAGAAAGTTATTATTAGGAGAATTGATGAAAATAGGTAGATTTATAATAGCTATAGTATTAGCTTTTAACTCTCAACTATTTGCTAACTGTCAATCTGAGGTTTTTAATATAGAGTTACAAGAGCCTCTTAGTATCTATGAGATATTAAATCAAATTTCAAATCAGTGTGAATTTTCAATTATAATAAAAGATTCCATTGCTAAAAGTTTAATTGATGAGCCAATATCAAATCTAAATTTAAAAAATACAACATTAGTTGAGCTTTTAGATAATATTCTCAAAGAGAGAAATTTAGATTATGAGCTTAAAAAAAATCTATTAAAAATTAGATATTTAACAACAAAAACTTTTAAAATCGACTATATAAGTACATATAGAGAGGGAAAAAGTAATACAGATGTTACTATATCTACAAGTTCAAGTAGTGATACAAGCAATGCAGATGATTCTGGTGGTGGTGGAGGAAGCCAGAGTGCCAAAACAGGTACTGTAATTGATACTAGAGATAAGTTTGATTTTTGGAAAAGCTTGGAAAATGATATAACTTATCTTTTAAATACAACTCTAACCCTAGCAAGACCAGTTGATTTAAAACCTCTTGTAAGTAAGGAAGCAGGATTAGTAACTGTTACAGGAAACTCTGAGCAGATGTTAAAGATAGAAAGATATATAAATAAGTTACAGACAAGATTACAAAATCAAGTTTTGATAGATGTAAAAATTTTAAGTGTAGAGCTTAATAATGAGCAGAAAACGGGGATAGATTGGAATAATATACTTAAGTCTTTAGGGGCTTCTTATGGATTAAATGGTTCTCAATCAAAGTCAAAATCAAATACTCAATCGAGTAACTCGGGAATAGTGACAAGCTCTGCTCCTACATTCTCAGTAAATCAAGGTGGTAGCAGTAACTTTTTTTATCAAGGTGCAAACTCATTCTCTATTAGTGGGCAGATATCACTATCAGATGTTATTAATCTTTTAAAAGCAAATGGTGAGGTAAAATCTGTCTCAAATCCTAAAATTCTTACTCTAAATAACCAACCAGCATTAATCAGCTCTGGTGATGATCTATTCTATAAAATACAGACAAGAGTAATTAATTCAAGCAATGATAGTACAAATGATTCATCTTCAGATAATGTAAAATCTATTTTTACAGGAGTGCTTTTAGATATTACACCATCTATCTCAGATGATGATGAGATAATTTTAAAAGTAAATCCATCAATTACTCAACTTCGCTCACCTGGTGATTTACAATCAGACAATACTGGTAGAGAGATGCCACCAGATATTACAAAGAGACAGATATCAACTGTAATTAAAGTAATAAATGGAAACAGGGCAATTATTGGAGGTTTAATTACAAGTTCAAACCACTTTAATGAAAAAAAAGTACCTCTATTGGGAGATATTCCAATTCTTGGAAATGCTTTTAAGGCAACAGAGAAGACAACAAGTATCTCTGAGCTTGTAATTATAATAACACCTTTTATAATAAAGAGTGATAAATCTTTAACACTAAAAGATTTACAATATAAGAGAGCTAGTTTTGAATAAATTTGAACTTGCAAAAAAATCTTTTTCAGATAGTGAAGATAGATTTATAGAGCTTCCTAGTGCTGTATCTATAAATTACGAAAAATTAAAAAGAGTATTAGAGGATAAAAATATTCCAATAACACTTGTATATGGAGAGAGTGGAAGTGGGAAAAGTACTTTAATTCAAAATGCATTTAAAGATTTAAATAGTACAAAACACACACTACTTTTTAATAATCGTTTTTTAAACAAAGATACTTTTATAGAGCAAATTTATGAGTTTTTAAAGATAGAAAAGCCTAAAAAGCTTCAAGATGCTATGGAGGGACTTTTTAATATTGAAGAGAGAATAAATATAATTTTAGATGAAGCAAATCTCTATACTCAAGATGAGCTAGAGTTTATTAGAGAGTTATCAAATACAAAATTATTAAAATTTATAGTTGTGATGTATGATAACAATTTACTTAAAAAAAGTTATTTTAAATCGAGAATATGGAGCATTATAGAGATTAAAAGCTTGAATTTTTCAGATACAAAAACATATATAGAGAAGAGGTTAATAGATAATAATCTCTATTTTATCTCTATTTTATTTACAAAGACAAACTATAAATTGATTTATAAAATGACAAAAGGTAATTTTAGAGATATAAATAAGCTACTCTATAAAACTTTTGAAATATGCTCTTACTATGAAAATAGTAGATATATTAAAAGAGTTAAAAATAAATTTATAGAGATGGCAGGGTTAGATTTAGGATTTATAAATGGATAATATAAAGTTATTAGAGAATAAATGGCGTTCATACATAGTCAAACGATATATCAAATCTATTTTTATATTTTTTATTATAATAATAATAGCTGGTTTATCTCTTTTTTTTATAAATAGTAGTGAAAAACTAGATTTATCTTTTGACTTTTTTGAAGATAAAGATGTAGTAAAAACAGAAAAACCTATGAAAAAGATAGAGGTAGTAGATAGTATAAAACCTACTGAAAAAATAGAAAAACCTAAGGAAAAAAATACTACAAAAGAGATAGCAACACCTTTACCTAAAACAGAAAAAATTGAAAATTCAAATATAGAGAGAGTTTCAAGTAAGAGTGATAACTCTATTAAAATAGTAAAAACAGATAAAAATATAATAGAAATTTTAAATGAGAAGTTTTTAAATAATCCATCAACATCAATAGCTCTTCAGTTAACTAGAGAGTACTTTAAAGCTAAAAAGTATGAAACATCTCTTAATTGGGCAATAAAAACTAATGAGTTAGATGATTCTATAGAGGAAGCTTGGATCTATTATGCTAAAAATATGGTTAAATTAGGGAAAGTTAACGATGCTAAGATAGCTCTTAAAATATATTTAAGCAAATATGAATCAAATAGTGTAAGTACTCTACTTGATAGTTTAAAACACCCTATAGATGAACCTCTTATGGATAGTGAACCTAAAAAGGTGGAAAAAGTTCAGAAAAAAGAGAAAATAGTAGAAAAAGAGCAACCTAAAGTTGAAAAAGTAGAGATTGAAAAGAGAAAAGTTGAAATACCAAAGAGTGAGTTAAGAAGAATAAAAGATATAAAAAGAAGCTTTTATACCGCTCCAAATACAAAAGATGCAATAGCACTTTATAAAACATATATGAGACTTAAAAATTATGAATATGCTCTATTTTGGAGTAAAAAGCTTATAAAGCTTGATAGAAACTATGAGCAAGGTTATATCTACTTTGCTAACGCATCAATTAGATTAAATAGGAAAAAAGAGGCTATTAGAGAGCTTGAGAAGTATTTGAACAAGCATAAATCAAAACGAATAGAGCGAATTTTAAACGAGATAAAGGGTTAAAATGGCTGCACCACAACAGAAAATGAGGATTGGTGATAGATTAATTCATGAAGGGTTAATTACAGAAGACCAATTAATGGACGCTTTAAGGGTTCAAAAAACTCTTCCACAGAGAAAAAAAATTATTAGAGTCCTAGCAGATTTAGGTCATATTGATGAGGGAAAATTACTTAAATTCTTTGTTGAGCAGAGTAAACTTGGAAATCTTGACATAGAATCTATTCTCATGGATTTCCCTGCAAATGAGACAGATATTTTAAAAAGATTAGCAAATGAGCTTCAAATTGAGTATATCGATTTAGATTCTTATGATATTGATTTTAAAGTAGCAAAGAGAGTCTCTCTAGCTCAGATGAAGAGATTTACAGCTATTCCTGTAAAAGAGAATGACTTTAATATTATAGTAGCTTTTAAAGATCCATTTGATTTAAATGCACTCGATTTAATACAGAGACAATTTAGAAATAAACCGATTAAAATGGCAGTCTCTAGGGGTGATTTAGTTGAAAAAATTATTTCAAGACTTGAGCTTAATGAGAGTATTCAAGAGTTAGTTGAGAAAATTAAGATAGAGATTAAGACTCAAAATATAGAACATAACGAAGACTCTTCAAATATTTTAAAACTAATAGAGATTATCTTTAAAAATGCAATTTTAACAGGAACTAGTGATATTCATGTAGAGCCTAGTAGCTCAGGTTGTATTGTTAGAACCAGAGTTGATGGTGTTTTAGTTGAGAGTTTTGTACTTGATGAGGAGATATATCCAGCACTTATTTCAAGAATGAAACTTTTGGCAGATATGGATATTGCAGAGAAGAGAAAACCACAAGATGGTAGAATCTCTATGAATGTTTTAGGAAAAGATATTGATTTCAGGGTCTCTACTTTACCTACACTAATTGGTGAATCTATTGTTATGAGGATTTTGGATAAATCAAAAGTTATGATAGATTTAAACTCTCTTGGAATGAGTGATTATTCACTTGAAAAATTTAGAACTTCAATGGGTGCTCCTTATGGAATGGTGTTTGTAACAGGACCAACAGGTTCAGGTAAAACTACAACACTCTATGGAGCTTTAAACGCAATTAAGAGTATAGAGAAAAAGATTATTACTGTTGAAGACCCAGTTGAGTATCAACTCTCTATGATTCAGCAGACACAAGTAAATGAGAAAGTGGGACTTAGTTTTGCTGGAGTTTTAAAAACTATTCTTAGACAAGATCCAGATATTATTATGATTGGGGAGGTTAGAGATAAAGATACTCTAAGAATCGCTATCCAATCAGCCCTAACAGGTCACCTTGTCTTCTCTACTTTGCATACAAACAATGCAGTTAGTTCAATTACAAGACTTTTAGATATGGGAATTGAGAGTTACTTTATCTCAAGTGCTGTTGTTGCAATAGCAGCACAGAGACTTGTTAGAAAACTATGCCCTGTTTGTAGAGAAGGTATTGATATACCACCAGAGTATTTTGATGAAGTTAAACCATATATTGGTGAGAATGACCAACTATATAAGGCAAAAGGGTGTCCAAAATGCTCTATGACTGGTTATAAAGGTAGAGAGATGTTAAATGAAATTTTAACTGTTTCTAAAGATATAGCTAGAATGATTGCTTTAAAATCAAGTGAGAGTGAGATATTAGAACAGGCAAATAAAGAGGGTTTTGTTACTATGTTTGAAGATGGTATAAGAAAAGCAGCAAAAGGAGTTACAACTATAGAAGAAGTCTTTAGAGTGGCAAAACTATAATGAAATATTTTTTAGTAACAGTTTTAAAGAGGGGAAAAAGAGAAGATATTTTAATAGATGCTATTGATAAAGAGGGAGCTTTTACTAGAGCTAAAGAGGAATTTAAAGTAATGCCTCTAAAAGCAAAAGAGGTTCCTGCCCCTTTTCAAGAGAGAGTTAAAAGCTCATTTGATGAGTATTTTAAAAGCATGAAAGCTAATAAGAAAGTTAATCAAGATGAGTTAATTATTGTAACTAGACAGATGAGTGTAATGCTCTCAGCTGGAATATCTGTAAATGAAGTGCTTGAAGAGGCTAAAAATTTTACAAAAAATAAGACTCTACAAACTATATTAGAACAGGCTTTAGATGGTATCAACTCTGGTAGAAGTATTGCCGAATCGGTAGAGTATTATAAAAATGCACTAGGAAGTTTAACTGTCTCAATGATAAAATTTGGTGAGCAAACAGGTAGTTTAGATGAAGCTTTAGGAATGCTCTCTGATACTCTTGAAAATATTAGAGATAATACAGAAAAGTTTAAAAAAGCCCTTAGGTATCCTATCGTTACAGTTATAGCAATAGCAATTGCTTTTACTATTTTAATTCTTTTTGTTGTACCTAAATTTAAATCAATCTTTGAGACACTAAATGCAGAGTTACCAATTCCAACTCTTATATTATTAAATTTAGAGTGGTTTTTAAGTAACTATGGTGGGTATCTGTTGGGATTTTTGATTCTTCTCTTTTTAGTTATAAAAATATCCTATCAAAAAAATAAAATGTTTCAAAGAAATTTTGATAAACATATATTAAAGCTCTATATCTTTGGAAATATTATCTATATGACATCAATTAATAGATTTATTCTCTCATTTGCTAAATTAATTAAAGCTGGAATCCCTATTACAGATGCTCTACAATCATCAACTTTTATTATAGATAATCTCTATATAAAGGAAAAGTTGGAAAATATTTCAGCCTCTATTCAAAAAGGGGTAAACTTGACAGATGCTTTTAAAGATACAGACCTTTTTGAGAGTATTGTTCTACAGATGGTAAAAACTGGAGAGAGTTCGGGTGCTTTAGATGATATGTTAATTAGAGTAAGTGATTATTATAAAATGAAATTTGATAATTTAGTTGATAATATCTCATCACTAATTGAGCCTATTATGATTTTGTTTATCGCTGGTATGGTTTTACTTCTAGCGCTAGGAATATTTCTACCTATGTGGGATATGGCAGGTGCTGTCAAGAGTTAAGAGTAACTCCTAATCCCTCCTCTTTTTATGATAAAAGTTCTCTCTGCAAAGCTTTAATACTCCTAAAGCTACATTTAGATAACATTATAATTCAATAATAACTTAAAATTACAAAGGGATTTTGATGCTAAAAGTAGCTATTAATGGTGCAGGAAGAATTGGTCTAATTTCGGCTAGAATTATTGCACAAAGAGATGATATAGAGCTTGTTGCTATAAACTCTACTACTCCTATGGAGATGCTTAGATACCTTCTAAAATATGATTCAGTTCATAGTTTTGATTTAGATGTTGAGATAATTGATGATTCTACTATTAAAATTGGTAAAAATGTAGTAAAAGTGCTTTGTGATAGAGACCCAGCTAATTTAGATTTTGGTGCATATGGTGCTAAAGTTGTGCTTGAGTGTACAGGTGCATTTTTAACAACAGCAAAAGCTGAAGCATTTTTAAAAAATGGTGTTGAAAAAGTTGTAATGAGTGCTCCAGCTAAAGATGATACACCAACTTATGTATGTAATATTAATACAGATGAGTATAAAGGTGAGGCGATTATATCTAATGCTAGTTGTACTACAAATGGATTAGCTCCTATGGTAAAAGTACTCGATGATACTTTTGGTATTGAAAATGGACTTATGACTACAATTCACGCCTATACAAATGATCAAAATATTTTAGATGCAAAACATGCTAAAGACTTTAGAAGAGCTAGAGCAGCAGCTGTTAATATGCTTCCAACTTCAACTGGAGCTGCTAAAGCGATTGCTCTTGTAATGCCAAATATGAAAAATAAATTAAATGGTTATGCAATGAGAGTTCCTACAGCTGATGTATCTGTAGTTGATTTGAATGTAAATCTTAAAAAGAGTGTTACAAAAGAGGAGATTAATGAAGCATTTAAAGTAGCTAGTGAGGGAGCTTTTAAAGGTTTTATTGAGTATGACGAAGATAAGAGAGTATCAAGCGACTTTTTAGGAAGTAGTTTTAACTGCACAATTGCACCAGATATGACAACTGTTGTAGATGGAAATTTAGTTAAAGTTTTAGCTTGGTATGACAATGAGTGGGGCTATACTTCAAGATTGATTGATATGGCACTTTATGTATCTGGTAAGTAATTTTACTCAAGTAAACTTTCACAAATTTTCTTAGGAGCTTGTAAGTTATGTTAAATAATATTGGACAGATGAGATGCGTTCAGAGTATCAAAGATATTAGTATTAAAGATAAAAGAGTATTAATTAGGGTAGATTTTAATGTTCCTATGGACGATGAATTTAATATTAGTGATGATAAGAGAATCAGAGAAGCACTTCCAACAATTAATTATTGTATAGATAATGGAGCTAAATCGATAGTTTTAGTTAGTCACTTTGGAAGACCTAAAAATGGTAGAGAGGATAGATTTTCTCTTAGACATATTTTAAAAAGACTTGAGAGGCTTTTAGGAAAAGATGTTGAGTTTGTTGGAGATTTTCAAAATCAAAGAGATAAGATAGATGCATTAAGTGATTCAAAAGTGGCACTTATTGACAATATAAGATTCTACTCTGGTGAGACAAAAAATGATGAAAATTTATCAAAAGAGTTAGCTACTCTTTGTGATGTTTATGTAAATGATGCTTTTGGCTCATCTCATAGAAAACACGCTTCAACTTATGGGATTGCAAAACACTCTAAAGTAAAAGTTGCTGGACTTTTACTGAAAAAAGAGATTGAATCTTTCTCAAAAGCACTTAGCAATCCATCAAGACCACTTCTACTAATTGTAGGTGGAGCTAAAGTATCATCAAAACTGACACTTTTAAAATCTATTTTAGAGGTAGTTGATAAGATTATTATCGGTGGTGCTATGAGTAATACTTTCTTAAAAGCATTAGGTTATGATATGCAAGACTCTTTAGTAGAAGATGATTTACTAGATGAATCTATTCAGGTTTTAGAAGCTGCTAAAGAGAAGGGTGTAAATATTTATCTACCAGTTGATTTAGTAAGCACGGATAATTTAAAAACTGTAAATGATATTAAAGTTACACCAGTGCAAGATATTCCAAAGGGATATATGAGTGCTGATATCGGACCTGCAACTCTAAGGCTATTTAAAGAGGTTGTAAATGCTAGTGATACAATTATCTGGAATGGACCAATGGGTGTATATGAGAACCAAAAATTCTCAAGAGGTACATTTAGATTAGCTCACTATATCGCTGATTCTTATACATTTAGCCTTGTTGGTGGTGGAGATACTGCCGATGCTGTTGATAGAGCTGATGAGAAAGATAATATGAGCTTTATCTCAACTGGTGGTGGAGCAAGTTTAGAGCTGTTAGAGGGTAAAGTACTTCCTTCATTTGATATTTTAGATAAAAACTAAAGAGATTTCTCTTTAGTTATTTTTTTAAATGAGTTAGAAAAAGGGGAAATTATGTTAACAGGCAAAGAGAGAAGAGAGTTAAGAGGCGAAGCTCATGGCAAAAGAGCAAATATTATGTATGGAAAAGATGGTTTAAGTGAGGGGTTTTTAAAAGCTGTAGAGAGTGAGTTTATAAACAATAAAGTAATTAAAATAAAATTTATTGCAGAGAAAGAGAAAAAAAAGGATATTTCAAACGAGATAGCCAAAAGATTAAAGTGTCAAAGTTTAGGCTTAATTGGAAATAACTCTATCTTTTATAGAAGTTAAAAACTAGAAGCTATTGTAATATTTGTATATATATGTTTATTTAAAAATAGCTCTTTTTCAATAGAGTTAAGAATGCTAGATGGCTCAGCTACTCCCTTGATATTAAAAAACTCCGTTGCTTTTGATTTAGAGAAGTTTTGAGTAAGAGAGTTAATATCTGTCTCATTAAAAAAGTTGAGCTCTATTTTATGTTTTTGACAATACTCAAGCAGAGCAACTTCATTTTTTTTAGCCTCAAAAGAGTTAAAACTGCCTATCTGATTAAAATTTAAATTATGCTCAAAGATAAATCTATCAACTGCATTTGAAACCTCCTCTAGTGAGACTCCTCGATTCATTCCAATACCGATAGATATATTTTGAATCTGTAAAAAGAGATTCTCTGTATCAACTTTGCAAGGGGAGATTATTACACTCTTCTCATCTAATCTATCTATTTTGAAAATATCGATAAACTCAAAAAGATTCTCATCATAAAATTTATCTCTTTTTATCTTCTCAAAAATAGCTCTATATGAGAATATTTTTATCTTTTCACCATTTAAGAGGCTATTTGATATTTTTGCTAGTTTATCTAAATTAAATATTTTATAGTTATGTTCTTTAGCAAACAGGTCAAATGCTAAAATTTTTTTCTGGTCTGTCGCTGTTGTTATAAAATTTACTGCATCAAATCGCTTACAGATAATTTCGCTTAACTCATTTGCTCCACCTAAATGACCAGATAGAAGAGGAATCACTTTAGAGATTTTAAAGTCGATTACTAAAATAGCTGGGTCGGTCTCTTTTGATTTTAAAAAGGGAGCAATTTTACGAATCACAATACCTGTTGCTAAAAAAAATACAGTAGCATCAAAATCAAAAAGCGAAGGCATAATCTCATCTAATTTTGAGTATTTTTTATAGTTTTTTTCCTCTTTTTCTCTGTTGAAGTTAGTTATATTAAACTCATTTAATCTTTTCTCAAGCTCCAAAGAGGCTCTAAAGCCATCTCTGTTTATAGATATAATTGCTATATTTTTCAAAATAGATTCTTAAAAGAAAGAGTTTTGAATGACAAGAAGTAAAAAGCTAAATAGAATTACACCAGAGGCTTTGTTATACATTTTGTTAGCTGTGATGAAAACTAGAGCTAAAGAGATAAAGAGAAGTGCAGTTACATCAAAAACTTTTTCACTCAAATCTATACTAAGAGGAGCGACTAAAGAGGCTGAACCTAAAACTATTGTGATATTTGCAACATTACTTCCGATAATATTTCCAATACTCATATCAGCATTGTTATTTTTTGCAGCTACTATACTAACAATAAGCTCAGGTAGACTTGTTCCAAATGAGATTAAAAACATTCCAATAATCCACTCAGATACTCCAAAGCCTCTAGCGATATTTGTAGCACTATCGATTGCAAAATCAGCCCCAAAGATAACTAAGGCGAATCCAACACCTAAAAAGAGACTTGTTCTACCCCAAGCAAATTTCTCTTTTATCAAATCAGTATCAATATCACCCTCAAGCTCATTACTATCTTTAGCTAAAAATAGAATATAAGCTGCCATTAAAACTAGAAGTATTACACCATCAAATGCACTAATTACTCCATCAATTCCCATTAGAATAAATACAAAAATTGGCATGATAGCCCAAGTGCTATCTTTTGCAAAAATATCTCTGCTAGGCTCTATCTTTTTAGATATTAAAAAGACTACTGCCAAAACTAGTGATATATTAAAGATATTACTTCCGATTACATTTGAGACGGCAATATCTCCTGCATCTTTTGCATTTGCAGAGATACTAGCTGCCATCTCTGGCAGACTTGTACCAAATGCGATTAAAGTAGCACCGATAACAAAGTGTGGAATATCAAAATGGAGTGCGATTCTCTCTGATTCTTTTATTATAAAATCTGCTCCATAGATGAGTCCTCCCATAGAGAGGATAAAAATTATAAAATCCATCTAAATCCTTTTTGTGAAATTATAGCAAATTAAAAGAGGCTCTATTTTGTTTTAAATTGATTAAGCTCTATATTTAGATTCTCTATCATTGAGTTTAATTTCTCTATTGTATCTCTAATATCATCTACACTCTTTGCATTTGAAGATGAGAGAGAGTGAATATTTTCAATCTGCTCTATAATATTTTCAGATTTTTGAATAATTGTAAGAGAGTTATTTAATGATTTAGTGCTTAATTCTGATGTATTCTCAATCAATTTTGAGACTTGATTTATACTATCTTGAACAGCAATAGAATCATCTGATATTATTTGAATATCCTCTGTGTTGCTACTCATTTGTGAACTAGCATCGATAATAGATTGAACAATTACATTTATTGTCGCATTTATCTCTGTTAAAGATTTTTGCGTTCTCTCAGCTAACTGTCTAACTTCATCAGCAACAACGGCAAATCCTCGACCATGCTCTCCAGCTCTAGCAGCTTCTATCGCAGCGTTAAGTGCAAGTAGATTTGTTTGATCTGCAATATCATTAATAACAGTTAAAACACCCTTTACAGCTTCAGCATCTGAGCTTAACTGATTTAGACTACTTGATAACTCCTCTTCTCTCTCGGCACTATTTGATATTTTATTAACCATCGATAAAAGATTCTTTTTTGCACTATTTAACTCTCTGTTTGCTAACTCAATATTATCTCTATTTACTTTAGAATCGCTCTCAAATAGAGAGAGTAGAGATTTTATATCATTTGAGTTTTTAGAGGTTTGATTTATTATATTAAACTCTTTTTCAACTCTAGCACCTACATCTTTTGCTTGAGAATTTAAGTTATTTGCTAAGTGAATTGTACTACTTGAGCTATCTTTTATCTGATTTATCATATTTTTAACTTTTTCTATAAAGCTATTTATATTTTTATTAGATTTACTTAGCTCGTTTCTTTTAGCAGTTGGTAAGACTTTAGTTAAGTCGCTATCTCCATTTGCAAAATCATAAGTTGCCCTCTCTAGTTTTTTAAGAGCTTTTAATTGATAACTTATAAGAGTATAGAGGGCAATTACTATTAAAATTATAGAGATAGTAGCTATTAACAGAGTATACAAAAAAGTTCTATTTGCATCTTCTAATACATTCTCAACTGGTACTGCCAATCCAAATGACCAAGCCTCTTTTGTATTGGCTATTTGAATAGGCTCTAATACTATATAAGATTCTATATTCTCTTTTAGAGAGACTTTTTTATCTAATAGAGCTTTACCATTTTTGATAGCTTCTGTAAATGATGCTTTTTGATTTAAATTGTTTATATTTTTATTTATAAGTTTACTATCTACATGGGCAACAATTAATCCACTATTTGAGATAATATAACTATATCCTCCATATGGTTTAATATCTTTTATTAAGTCGTTAAACTCATTTAATCCAATATCGATACCGACAACACCTAAAAATTTTCCATTTTGGATAATAGGAAAACAGAGGCTAGATGTAAATATTTTTTTCCCCTCAATAATATACTCCATAGGCTCTATAACTGTTATCTTTTTTGTTCTCTTTGGAATTTGATAAAAATCGCCACTAGAGTCTAAGTTTGAGTATCCCTCAGCTAAAGAGGAGACTATATTTGATGAATCTCTATAAAAGTATGGAATATATCTACCTCTATTATCTGAATTGCTTCTATCTATATACTCTAAATCTCTATTGTCAAACTGATTAGGCTCCCAAACTGACCAGATTCCATATATATTTGAGTTCTGCTCTAAAATACTCTTTAGCATAAAGTTACTCATATCTCTATCTAAGTGATGATTTTTACTTTTGAAGTTTGAGTAGATTGTCACAAGGTTTTTACCAATTTGAGTAGCTATATCAAACTTGTTTTGTATATTTAATTTACTCTCTTTTGTTAAGTTAATCATACTCTCAATACTCTTTTTCTCAAGAGAGTTTTTAGTTGAGGTTGATACAAAAAAGAGCATTACACTAAGTGATATAAATACTAATAGAGATGAGTAAAATAGTAGTTTACTTTTTATTGTTCGTAACATAAAAAAATCCTTGGAGTGAAGTTATAGCTAAACACCTATAAAATAAAACAAAGTATTTGTCATTACTGGGCTTGATTGGGTAATCTATCTTATATTAAAAAAGATGGATACCCGTATCAAGTACGGGTATGACTTAACAATATGATTAAAATTAAATATTGCAGTTTATATGGTTCTTGCTATATATTATTTAAGTATAGAGTAGTTTGGTTATATATTAGTAATATTTTATTATTATTTTTAATAATAAAGATAGTGTTGAGTAATTTAGGAATCTATAAACTCCCAAAGGGGGAGTTTAAGAGATATTTGATTAAATATATAGTTATTTATTACAATTTTTAGCTTTTAGTTTATCGAGAGTAATAAAGACATCGTTTGTATTTCTCTCAATTTCTCTAGCTATCTCTATTAGCGTAGAGTTATCTGCTCCATTTGCATCAGCTTCTATATATTTTTGAACATTTTGGTGAACTTTTGGGTGAATCTCTAATAAGTCTTTAAACTCTTGACAGGTTTTAATCTCTTCAGTTTGTAAATCTATCCATTTTCCAAGCCTACATTGATGCTCATTTACAACTTGCCAAAACTCTTTAGAGCCTAATTTTGAGTAGTTTGTCTCTTTAAATACAATATGGTCTAGTTTTAATTTATTGAGTTTTAGTGATAATTCAATATTATTTACTCTCGATTTTGCATCTTCATCGTAAGTTATGTTTTTTGATGAGGTTAAGAGTTTATTTGCTAAATCTGAAATAATATTTGAGTGGTTTGTAATCTCTTGAGATACATTTGATGTCTCTGATACATTATTTGAGAGTTCACTCATAGATGAGTTTATCTCTGTAATATCATTTTTTTGACTTCCAAAATTTGATGCAACATCGTTTACATTTTGTATTAAACTATTGATATTTAGATTAATATCTGTAAGTGATTTTTGTGTCTGCTCTGCCAAATCTCTTACATTATCAGCTACTACGGCAAAACCTCGACCATGCTCTCCAGCTCTAGCTGCTTCAATAGCAGCGTTAAGTGCAAGTAGATTTGTCTTATCAGCAATATCAGATATTACACCAATAATCGATTTCATGTTTTCAGACTGCTCTATCATACTTTGAACTTGATTTGTATTTGATTCGATAGAGTGATATATATTTTCAACTTTATTTGATGTAATATCAATAGATCTGTTCTGTTTCTCAGATGTCTGCTCTAGTACTTGAGCTGTGTTTGAGAGTGAACTAATATCTTTCTCAAGCTCTTCACCAGTATTTATTATCATAGCAATAAGTTCTGATAGAGTAGATGAGAGGGCATTTGTTCCAGCTACAAGTGAGCCTATATTTCCAGATACATTATTTAACTCTATTTGATGTTTAAAGTTTGAATCACTAAATGCAATTAGAGACTCTTTTATTTTTCCAAAACTATCAAGGGTATTATCTAACATATCATTTAAATTATTTTTAAGCTGTTCTAAATGGACATTATCGGCATTTGATTTTACTCTATAGACATAAAATCCAAATTTTGCCTTCTCAACCACATCGGCAACCTCTTCTATAACTTTTGAATCTCTATCTAATCCATCTTTTATTCTTTTTATATATCTATTAAAGAGGTTAGAGACTTGACCAATCTCATCGTTTGATTTTACTGTTAACTCTTTTGATAAATCATTAGTTGTTAATAGATTCTCAAACCCATCTTTTAATTTCTTTATAGATTTTGTAACAAATTCTCGAATAACTAAAGCTACGGCTCCATTTATAAATATTATTAAAACTACTGATATCATAAGAGCGATATTTATAAGTTTTTCAGCCTTTTGTGAAGCTATGTTTACAAAATCTGCTTTTGTTGCAATTAAGTGAAGTCCTACCTCTTTACCTGATATATCTGTCACTTTTTTATATGTTACAAAATATTTATCATTCAAAATATAGTTTTTCTCAAAAAGCTCATTAAAATCTATATTTCTCATATTCTCTGCAAATTCACTACTATGCTCTTTGAGTGAGATAGAGTAATCTTTGATTTTATTTGATTCTTCTATAAAACTAGCTGTCTTTAAGCTAGAGTTTTTTATTAAAAATAGATACTCTTTATCATCTGATTTTGCTCTTTTATAGATAGAGTTTAATCCCTGTATAAACTCAACTGAGCCTAAATATTTGCCATTTTCCATAACTGGAGCGATTCCTCTAAGAGTTAATCCAACTTTTCCAACCTCAAAAACAACAACTGGTCTTAAAGTTTTTTTAACCTCTAAAATAGAGTTTCTAAAGCTAGATAAATCATCTCCAAATTTATTTAATTTCCAATTTCTAACAAACGATTTTACATCTTCTGTATGGATATGAACTTTTATATTTTTAAAATTTGTATATTTTTTAAATTCACTATTTATAGATGCTAAAGTAGCAATTGCTAAGTCTCTATCATTAGTTTTTAATGCTTTTATAATTAAAGTATTATTTGCAATTGATATAATATTTGTTAAGCCAATAAGGTTCTTTGTCTCTAATTTACTATTTAATAGAGAACTCAACTGACTTTGCTGTTTTGAGTAGACTTCAGTTTTTATATCATTTGCAAGAGAGTTTAGATAAAAATAACTAATTATCAATCCAATTATAGAGATTAATAGAATCAATAAATTAACTTTAAAGTTAATTGCCATATGCTTAAAACCCATTTCGACCCCTTAAGAATATTTTTAGTTAATAAGTTAAATAGCACTTTTTAACTAACTAAATTATAGTTTACTACAACTTATTCTACAACTTAGTTAAAAATAGCGTTATTTTTATAAAAAAAATAGCTTATTATTATAAATATTTTTTTACTTAAAGATATTTTAATTAAGAGGTTATTTATATATTTTTGTTATAACTAATATTTTTTTTCGATTTACACTCTAGTAGAATCAATATTTTTTAACTTTATATCTATATACTTTTAAAAGTAAACTTTTTTAAACTAAATTATTCGTATAGGTTTTAAAATATGAAAAAAATATTATCTTTTTTGCTAATTTTTTATATTAGCTACTTAAATGCAAGTTTGTCCTGTGAGAATGGCTTCTCTCAAGACCCAACTATTGATATAAATCAGCTCTACAAAGGAAATGGCTCTGATTCTACACAAAACTACATAGAACTTTTAAATATCTCAAATGCTCCCTTCGATATTAGTGATTTAGAACTCTGTTATATTGATGGAAATGGTGGTAGTTTAGAGTATCTCTGTATGGATTTAAAGCAAGGATATATTAATGCTGGAGTATCTGAGGCTGAAAAAGCTAAAAATTTATACCCTAGTTTAACGATTCCTGATAGAGTCTTTTTAGTCTTTACTGAGTATATGTTTCAAGTAGCTAGAAAAAATCCAGCAAATTTAGATTTGATTGATACTCAAAACAGAATCTTTTTAGATGATAACTCTAGTGTGAAAAATAGTGATATTGATACAAGCTTTAAGTTTGACCAGAGCAAGGGTGAGATTTTAATTCGTAGAAAATCAAATATAGATACAACTATTCACTATTTAAAGTATTGGAATAATAATGAGAATAGTAGTGTTTGGAAAGTAGATAGAACTCAAATACCAGAGTGTACTACAAATGTAAATCAAGCAAACTCTAGTAATGATGGTCTCTGTGCTTTTCCCGATGGCTCTTTTGGTGCTCATATTGATGGAACTCATGTAGAGAGTGGAGATGGTTGTAGCTTAGATGGAAATTGTTGGTTAACTCAAGGAACAATCTACGATGGAGTATTACAGTGTGACTCTACAAGAGGGACTTGGAATGGAAGCTATAAACCTGAAATTATAAACTCAAACACAGAGATTTTTATAGGCTCTAGTAAAACTTTGACATTAAGTGATTTAAACTCCACAGATTTAGATAGTGGTGATGATAATTTAACATATAAGATAGATTCAACTTTTTCAAATATAGAGATTTATAGAGATAATACTCTTTTGCAAATTGGTGATAATTTTACTCATGTAGATGTAAAAAATGGTTTTATTAAATTGATTCACAATGGCTCTGATGATACGCTTGATAGTTTTGATTTTACTCTAAGCGATGGAGTTAATTCTGTAAGTGGAACTTTTGATACTAAGACTTTAAAGCCAACTGTAGAGTTTAAAAGTAATTTATATAACTCTAGTGAGGGAAGCTTCTTAAGAGTTGATATAAATTTATCTAAAGCAATAGATAGAAATATATCTGTGGATTTAAACTACTTAACAGATAGTGCCTCTTTTGCAGATTTTAATAACTCTTTGACAAATATAGTGATAGATGCAAATAGAACTATTCAATCTTTTGATATAGAGCTTTTTGATGATTCTGTATATGAGGGAAATGAGACTTTTTTTATAGAGATGATAGATAGTACTCACTCATATATTGGAGATGTAAATAGAACAGAGATAGTGATAGAGGATAATGAGAACTATCCTAAAGTTTTCTTAACTAAACCTAATATATCAAAAAGAGAATTTTTTGATGTTTTTATATTTGATTTTAACTTAACAGAAATATCTGATTATAATATTACAGTCTCTGCCGTTTTTGAACCAATCGAAGCCTCTTTAAAAGATGTTAACTTAACAGATGTAAACTTTACTATCTTAGCTGGAGAGAAAAATTATAGATTAAAAGTTAATATTTTTGATGATTTAATATATGAGGGAGATGAGTATTTTTATATCAAGATAGCTGATGTAGTAAATGGGGATATTGGAGATGTAAATCAGAGTTTAGCTAGAATTATAGATGATGAAGCCTATCCAGTGGTTAACTTTTTACCAGCTAATAATACATTTGAGGGGAACTCTTCAAATCAATCTATATCACTTCAATATGATTTTAACTTAACAAATTGTAGTGCATTTGATATAAATTTAACTATTTCTCAAAAAAACATTACACCAAACTTTATAGGTGCTAATGAGGGAGTAGATTTTGATTTTTCAGATAAAAATTTAACGATTCCTGCATGTGAGTTTGATAGTGATTTTAATAAATCTAAAGCTACTTTAGAGATAGATATTACAGAAAATACCCTATTTGAGTTTGATGAGATTGTGAATTTTGATATAAATTTAGTAAATGCTACTTTTGATGATAATAAAACTAATAGAGATACAAATTTTACAATTTTAAATGATGATTTAGATTTAATTGTTGAGAAGAGATTAGCAGATGGTTTAAATCCAAATGCAATCGATACAACAGATAATATAACTTTTATTCTATCTATTAAAAATAATTCAGAGTATAGTATGAGTGATATTAATATTACTGATTACTTCTCTCCAAAATTAAAAATAATTTCACATACACCAGCTGAATTTATTCAGAGTCAATCTATTTTAAATACGCAACATAAAATCTACTCTTTAACTAACCTACCAGCAAATACTCAAAAAGAGGTCTCTATAGTCACAAATGTTGCAGATTTTTCTAATAATTTGATTTTTGATATAAATGATTCTTTGCATTATAAAGAGGGTTTGATTACAAATAGAGCAACTTTTGATGCAAACTTTACAAATAGTGATATAGATGAGTACTATTTTGATAAATTTAATAAATACCCAAATGATGAAGATGAGATAAATATTACAGTTAGGCAGTACGCTTCTGATGTGAGTGTACATAAAGAATCAAATATGAGTATCAACTATATGCCACAAGATGTAAATATTAGCTATAAAATCACAATTAGTAATGTAGCATATTTAGAGCATAATGTAACATCTATTTTGGTAGCTGATTATATGCCTGATAACTATACTTTAACACCTGATTCACCAAATAAATTTGTTGAAAATGATAATATAGTTAATGTTAATGAAGCAACAGAGCTTACGGGAACATATTTAGGAACTATTGATATAAATGGTTCAAACTCTTATGAGCTTAATTTGATAGCAAGTGTTGATACAGCTGGAATCTATTGTAGAAATGGGGTTGAGCTGTTTGTCGGTTATAATAAAAAATTTGTTGATGTAAATATCTCAAACAACTCTAGCTATGTTGGAGGTGGGCAGTGTAATGAGGAGATTTTAGCTAAAGCTAGAGAAGATGAGGTTATCTCCTTAGATGGTTTTAATTTTGATAGCTGTTCACTCTCTGCTGGTTCTGTTGATGCTCAGCATAGCTCGGGTGTAACTTTTGATTTTACAGGTTTTGAGCATAGTTTAATAAAACATATCGATAAGCAAGACTTTATAGGAAAAGATTGTTATAGTGCCTATGCAAATGGTTCGTCACTTATTGATATTAGAGACTATTTTGTAGCAAATGATGATACAAATCAAGCTTTTTATGATAAATTAGAGAGGCTATCAATCTCTTTTTGGTTTTATCCTGAGGATTTAGCTACTGAGAGAGTTATTTTCTACAAAGATACTAATTACTATGCAACTTTTAAAAATAATCAATTTAAACTGCATATAGATGGAGTCTCTACTTATACACTCCCTGTGCCAACTATTTCAGATAACAGTTGGTATCATTTTGGATTTATTTTAGATACAAATGCCTCTATAAATGATAACTTAAAACTCTATATAACAGGAGAGGGAAATAGCTCTATCAATTTAGTAGGAACAAAAAATATAAAAACTTCACTAGAGAATAATGGCTCTAGCTTCAAAATATTTTCAGATTACAACTCTATCGCTGGATATAGAGGTTATTTAGATGATTTTAAACTATTTTTTAATAAAAATGCTCAAAGTGAGATAGAGCAGAACTATTTAGATTTTAAAGAGATAAAAACAAACAATTTAGATTGTAGAATTTGTGAAAATTTTAAACCTGATGATTATGAGATTATCTATGATGATAATGTAACAGGTGATATATCTCTGATAGGAAACTCTAACTTAAAAAGCTCAAACCCATCATTAGATAATGAGTTAGCAACTCTCACTTTAGTAGATAATAATATCTCTTATGCTGATTTGAATTTAGAGAAAAAGCTAGAGCTTAATGCTACATCAGAGATACTCTTTTCCAAACTCTATTGGGAGGGAGCTATTTTAGATGATAGCTATATTAAATATAAGTACAAAAAAAATATAAATCTCTACTACGATACAGTAAAACTCTACAAAGATGGAAATCTACTCTTAGATATTAAAAGTAGAGAAGATGATTTAAACTGTACATTTCTACACCCTGAAAAGTTTGTCTATCAAAAAGCAACCCCAGCTGGAGTATACTGTTGTAGCAAAGAGGATTGCTCAACTGGACCTGATGGACTTGAGGTAAACAGTATATGTATTGACCATTTAGCCTTTTATGGAGGTGCCACAGAGGATTTAAGCTCTGTAAAAATTTTACAGCGAAATCAAAATCTGCTCTATTATAAATGCTCTATCGATATTACAGACTTAATCAAAGCAAATGGTAGTGGTCAATATGGAGTTGAAAATATCTTAACTACAACCACTGCTCAAGCTCCAAACACATATTTAGAATCAGGTGGGCTTTTTGGTGGTTGGCAGATATTGAGTGTATTTGATAGTAATGCTAAAGAGATAAAGAAAATAACTCTAATAGATGGGCTTGATAATCCAACTCAACTAGAGGGGTTCTACTCTTTTATACTACCTCCTATTACCAATTTTGAGCTTAAAGATAGTGATAGTGCAGATATAAATGCTTCACTTACTTTTGTAGCACTAGAGGGAGATAAAAATCAAGATAGAGATATTATCTATTTAAATGATTCAAACTTAGATTCTATTTTAGAAGGTAGTAATAATCAGATAGATTCATCTATAAATAATCAAAATTTAGGTGCTGGTTTGGATATGGATATATTTAAACTAACAGCTCCAACAGAGCTTGGCTATCTTCAAAACTCTCTAACTATTAGACCTCAATCAGGCTTGGATAAGCAAGATTTAGGAGGAGATAACTTCTATCCTATATCGATTGGATTTAGTGGTGATTTACATGAGAGAGTCTGTATTGATGAGAGTGTAAGAATCAAAAAACAGAACTCTACCACTTTCAAAGATTTTGATAAAGATTCAAATAAATTAGTTGTTGATGATGAGCTTGTTTTTAAGTTAAATGCTAGAAATGAGGGCTTTTTTACCGATTTTTTATATATTAATATCTCTCCAGATTTATCAAATTCAGATTTTAATGCAAGTGAACTATTCTCAGAGTATTGTATAGCTGATAGTGATGGGACTTGTAAAACAGAAAATTTAGTAGAGTTAAATGATTATAACTTAACAGCCTCTTTGGGAAATAGTGCAACAACTTCACAAGGTGGACGCCTTTTAAATAATGAAGCTAGTGATGTTTTTTATTTAAAGTTGAAAATTAAAAAGTTTAAAGAGAATAGCTCTTTTGATTTTAATCTCTCAAAATATCGTTTAAGAGATGGAAATCTTACAACTAAAGAGAGTATTGATTACTGTACATCAAAACCTCCTATTATTTTTGATAACTTAGAACTTACTTTAAAAAATTATGATAATCCAAATCAAGTTTTTGTAGATGGAAATTTATCTTTCAAAAAAACTTTATATATTAGAAATAGTAGAAGTTTTGATATAAATGATTTAAATTTAACTCTAACTTTTACAAATTTAGACTACTTTGGGTTATCTAGTTTAAATGATATTTTAGATGGAAATGATACGAATATATCAAGCTATGTATCTGTTAGAACAGAACCTAATGGTGTTAATTTAGATATTTTTAAAGAGCCAATTTTATTAGATGATAATAGAACTATCTATTGGGAGTTAAAAGATGGAGCCTATTTGAAAAAGTGGCAAAACTACTATTTTGATTTAAAATTAAAAGCTCCAAATCAGAGAGGAGTTTTAAAATCCACAGCTATTCTAGATTCTAATTTTTTAGATAACTCTAAAAGTGCTAAGTCATACTTGACAATAGCTGAACTTTTAGTTAATTACAGATTTGATGAGTGCTATTTAGGTTATGCAAATAGTTTTACTATGCCGATAGTTGACAACTCCAAATTTGACCACAATGCAACAGCTTATGATACAAATACAACAGATACTGCTATAAGAGAGTGTCGAGTATTAAATCTAACTAAAGAT
>Ga0193959_1000137_pt1 | contig 28796 bp, 29 predicted proteins | sample FB_2_MG_FD_140333 | JGI IMG/M metagenome (GOLD analysis project Ga0193959, IMG submission 140333) | Microbial mat bacterial communities from the Broadkill River, Lewes, Delaware, United States - FB_2_MG | ecosystem: Environmental > Aquatic > Freshwater > River > Microbial mats | place: USA... | reverse complement strand
GCTATGGATAGGTATGCTAATTAGTGCATCTTTTGGAGTTTCTTGTGGCTGCATGATAATACCTTTTAAAACGTGTACGCCCGTTTATACATTACTTCCTTTTGAGGCAGTCAAGGATTGGCTTTAATGTTTGCTTGCGTTTTTGCAGAGCATCCATGGTTGACTGAGATTCGGCGAGTGTAAGGTCAACTTTACCCACTGCTGAGGCTGGAACAAAATAGCCTTCCAGTTGATTACCGTTAAGAATAGCCACCGGCTGATTGCCTGCTTTCTTAATAATGGCTTTAGGATTACGCAGCTCGGATGATGATACGCTCTTGTTTGTCAGTAGGTGTTCCATATAAATACCGATACCCATTATCGAATTTTATAATATACCTTTAAGCATACGACTTATCTACCCCAACCGCTGAGCAATCTCCTCTGCTGTGGCATTGTGGTAAATCATTAGCGAGCGCGGGTCACGGTGCCCTACCATGCGGCTAGATCAAGCACCTTCAGCTTTCTAGCAAGACGGGTTAAGGCTTCGTGCCTTGTATCGTGGAAAGTGAGTTCTTTGATATTTGCTAGCTCTAAAGCCCGCCCAAAAATGACCGCGCTAGAGGTTTGATTAGTATTCCCTGCCTTTCTTGGCAATAGCTCTAGTAAGCGTATCGCCTCTTTGGATAAGGGCACATCTCGTTTAGAGCCATTTTTCGTATCATGCAACCGCACGAAACATTTACCTAAATACACATCCTGCCACGTTAAGCCCCAGATTTCGCCTTGGCGCATGGCGGTCTCTAGGGAAAGGGTTTTTAGGTCGTTTAATTCCGCGAACAGGGTTATTGCCTATATAACGCCAGCGTTTGCCCTGCTCAAAAACGGAGCTAAGTAAGTTGAGGTCACGATTAACACTGCTGTTTTTGAGAGTCTTCAGTGATTGGAGTATCCATTCATCAAAGTGGTGCTGATGAACATCTACCAGCAACATTTGCGCTAATGGGTCGCGGGAGAGCTTATTGAGCCGATTATATTTACTGCGCTAGCTTTTCTTACTGGGGCTAATCTCGTCTCGATAACAAGTAAAAAGATCGCCTAGCGTTTTACCTTTTACTAAATCTTGAGGGTCGAGACTTTGTTCTGTTTCTACCGCCCAAGTCATCGCTTATATTTTGGTGTCAAAGGTTTTAGATTTTTGTTGCCCGTATTTTCTAGTTTCTGCCAGAAAACGTTTGTTTTTGAGTTTACGAATAGTTGCCATGAAGCCTTCCTCAAATTCGCACTGCGTTCGCAGTTTATTCGCAAAATGATGCGAAATACGGCAGTTTATGGCTGTTTTTATACAACTTATACACTGCGCGATTCAAGACTACATTATTGATTAGCAAAAAAATAAGATTTAGCCAGATTTGGCTAAATGTAAATGGTGCCCAAGGCCGGACTTGAACCGGCACGGCTTACGCCACTACCCCCTCAAGATAGCGTGTCTACCAATTCCACCACTTGGGCTAAACAGTTTTAATTAATTATTCGTTGCAGGTATCTCACTTTCAGAGGTAGCGGGAATATCACTGTCGGTGGCTGTTGGAATATCTTGCTCAATGGCAGAACGCTCAACACTACCGGGAATATCTGACTCAGGTACATCTGAGCCTGGTACAACAGGAATATCTTGGTTAGATTGCTCAATGAGCGCAGGAATACCAATATCAGTACCCACAGATGATTTATTTTTAGCAACAATAGCAAGTGCAAAACTAGTCGTAAAGAATACAAAAGCGAGTACAGCGGTTGCTTTAGTGAAAAAACTCGTCCCACCCTGGCTACCAAAAACTGTTTGCGATGCTCCAGAACCAAACGAGGCTCCCATTTCTGCGCCTTTACCTTGCTGCAACAGTATTAGGCCAATAATGCTCAGGGCAACTACAACATGGACAACAATAATAATATTTTCCATCAACTCTTTCCTACTCGATTCTTTATATTACGAGTGCTTTATATTAACAATAGTCTAAGTGGCCACAATATAGTGCAACCACTTAGTTTACACGCTGATACTTTATTCAGTGCTAAGTAGCAGGTTCAGCTGCTCGAGCAATACCGATAAAATCATCGGCAACTAATGCAGCGCCACCGACTAAAGCACCATCGATATCCGCCTGCACAAATAGGCTTTCTGCATTGCCAGGCTTAACACTACCACCGTAGAGCAGTCGAATACTCTCAGCGACACTGCCAAGCTTCGAGCGAATAAAACTATGTACGTCTTGAGCCTGCTCAGGGCTTGCACTCAAACCAGTGCCTATTGCCCAAACTGGCTCATAGGCAATAACCATAGAGGCTAGCGCTGTATCATCAACAACACGTCTCAGTGCGTCTAGCTGGCTACCTATTTCGGCCAGTGTCTGGCCCGCTTCACGTTGCTGCAAGGTTTCCCCGACACATACAATAGGGATTAAACCTGCCTGCTGTGCGGCTAAGGCTTTCTCAGCAACAATCTGGTTAGTTTCACCATGGTACTGTCGGCGCTCAGAGTGCCCAACAATCACATAACCACACTCAAGATCAGTGAGCATAGACACTGATGTTTCGCCTGTATAGGCACCACTTGTGTGCACACTGCAATCTTGCGCACCGTATCCTATATTAGTATTACCCAGCATATCTGCTGCTTGCGCAATATAAATAGAGGGTACACAAACAGCCACTTCAGCGTGATGAACACCCTGCCAATGCTGTAATACGTCACTTAAGAGTGTTTTATTACTCTCAAGAGAGCCATTCATTTTCCAATTACCAACCACTAAGGAACGGCGCATTTTTATCTCCTCGTTTACTTAAGGTATGCTCAAATAATCAGCAGATAAACACCCGACCAACGGCGGGCGCCAATCTTAGCGGAGATGAAACCAATATACAACTCTCTATTAGCACTGTTGATAACAAGCAGCCTCTAGAACGGTAATATCTGCTGAAAAGAGCGTTAGATTAGCTCGCTACGGCAGTTTCAACAATGTCTGCCAGTTGTTCAGCAAGCGATTTAACCAGCGGCTGGTCTTCGCCTTCAACCATCACCCGGATAACCGGCTCAGTACCTGAGGGGCGCAATAACACTCGCCCTTTACCATCGAGGGCAACCTCTGCATCTGCGACAGCAGCATTGATCGTCTCATTTTCATCAATACTGACACGCTTAGCAATGCGAACATTGATCATGGTTTGTGGTAATTTGCGCATTCCTTGTTTGGCATCAGCCAGTGGCGACCCCAATAGACTCAGCGCCGATACTACCTGAAGCGCCGACACGATACCGTCACCGGTTGTCGTCACATCACTGCACACAATATGCCCGGAGGATTCCCCTCCTAGCTGCCACTCGTTATTACGCATTGCTTCAATCACATAGCGGTCACCGACTTTAGCTCGGGTAAACGGTATATCCAAACGATTAAAAGCAAGTTCCAGACCAAAGTTCGACATCAGTGTACCCACAACACCATTACAGCCGCCTTGATGCTGATGGCGTGCCAAAGCAATGATATAAAGCAGCTCATCACCGTCGACAACTTGCCCTTTATGATCAACAAAAATCAACCGATCACCATCACCATCAAACGCAATACCCATATCAGCATTAGATTCTAATACGCTGGTCTGCAGATTTTTTGGCGAGGTAGAGCCACATTGCTCATTGATATTAAGGCCATCTGGTGATGCACTGATCACTTCGACACTGGCACCGAGTTCTCGAAATACACTTGGGGCCACATGATAAGTCGCACCATTTGCACAATCGAGTACAATTTTAGTGCCATTGAGGCTGAGCCCACGGGGGATAGTCGCTTTACAGAATTCAATATAGCGCCCGGCAGCGTCGTCAATGCGCCGTGCTTTCCCCAAAGACTCAGCACTCACCATCGGTTCTTCGAGTTCTTTCTCTATGGCAAGTTCAATATCGTCTGGTAATTTAGTCCCACAACCACTGAAAAACTTAATACCGTTGTCATAGTAAGGGTTGTGCGATGCACTAATGACTATGCCTGCCTGCGCACGAAACGTGCGCGTCAGGTAGGCAATGGCCGGGGTTGGCATGGGCCCAAGCAGCCCTACGTCAATACCGGCATTAATTAAACCTGACTCAAGTGCTGATTCAAACATGTACCCAGAGATACGCGTATCTTTCCCGATTAAAATGAGTTTGGGCCCATCAAAACGCTCTGCCAATACTCGCCCGGCAGCCCAGCCTAGCTTAAGCATAAAATCTGGTGTGATCGGTGCTTCGCCCACACGTCCACGAATACCATCAGTGCCGAAATATGTTCGCGCCATTAATCACTCTCTCCATTTGAAAACGGTTTAATTATGCAGATTTGACTGCTAGATAGGTATCAATAATATCACGGGTAGCGGCAACATCATGGACCCGCAAGATACCAGCTCCGCGCTCAAGCGCCATCATTGCCAATGCTAAGCTACCCGGCAAACGCTCGGGCAATTCACGCCCCAACAATTGGCCAACCATCGATTTACGCGAAACGCCTACTAAAACGGGGTAGCCAAGCGCTACAATATCAGGAAGATAGCGCAGCAGTTGTAAATTGTGTTCTAAGGTTTTACCAAAGCCAAACCCAGGGTCCAGCCACAGTGCCGAGGTATCAATGCCCGCCACACGACACGCATCAATGCGCTCAGAAAGAAAGCGGCATACATCACTGACAACCTCACGATAAGTCGGGCTATTTTGCATCGATTCAGGCGTGCCCTGCATATGCATTAGACAAACGGGCAAACCACTTGCAGCAGCGGCCTCTAAAGCCCCATCGCGAGTCAGTGCTCGCACATCGTTAAGTAAGTGAGCACCAACACTGGCAGCTTCTGCCATAACCTCTGGGCGACTGGAATCGACCGATATGGCTACATCCCAGTGCTGGCGAATTATTTCCACAACCGGCACAACCCGCTCTAATTCTTGCTCAAGAGAAACGGTAGCCGCACCGGGTCGTGTCGATTCACCACCGACATCGATAATGTCAGCGCCATCAGCGACTATTTCCTCAACGCGTCGCTTCACTTGTTCGAGGTTAAGCTGCTGCTGTTGATAGAGCAAACCACCGTCAGAGAAGGAGTCAGGCGTCGTATTGAGAATGCCCATCAAACGAGGGCGCGAGGTATCTAAAGAAGGGTGTTTAGTCATTGTACAACCCCCCGCCTATGCCACAATTGCGTGCATAAACGGGGTGCATCTCGATAAGGAAGTTAGTGTTCGCCGGCCGGGCCACCAATGGAATCACCCGATTCCTTAGTATCGCGATCAGCGCTAGAAGCGGTTGAATTACCACCGGGCATATTATCGTTATTGTGCCAGTCTTTAGGCGGTCTCACTTGGCGTCGAGCCATTAAGTCATCGACCTGATCAGCATCAATGGTCTCATATTCCATAAGCGCATCTTTCATCGCCTCAAGAATATCGCGGTTCTCTTCAAGGATTTCAGTGGAGCGCTCATAGCAGCTATCAATGATGCGCCTTACTTCATGATCAATCACTTTTGAGGTTTCACCGGAGTAATGTATATTGCCAGCACCGGGCACACCAGACTCATCCTCACCATAATGCAACGGCCCCAGCTTTTCAGATAGCCCCCACTTAGTCACCATATTGCGGGCAAGGTCGGTGGCGCGCTCAATATCGTTAGAAGCGCCCGTTGTAACACCGTCGATCCCAAGTGTCATTTCCTCGGCAATACGCCCACCAAACAGCGAACACAATTGCGACTCAATCGCCCGCTTACTCATGCTGTATTTGTCTTCTTCTGGTAGAAACTGGGTTACCCCTAAGGCGCGGCCGCGCGGAATAATGGTGACCTTATGAACAGGGTCGTGCTCGGGCACTAAGCGGCCAACAATGGCATGCCCTGCCTCATGGTACGCGGTATTTTCTTTTTCTTTCTCGCTCATCACCATCGTTTTACGCTCGGCACCCATCAGGATTTTATCCCGCGCTTTTTCAAACTCTTCCATGGTGACAGTACGTTTATTAGACCGAGCGGCAAATAGCGCTGCTTCATTGACAAGGTTTGCTAAATCCGCACCCGAAAAGCCCGGTGTGCCACGTGCAATAATTGACGCTTCCATATTTTCGGAGATAGGCACCTTGCGCATATGTACTTTCAATATCTGCTCACGACCACGAATATCAGGTAAGCCAACAAACACCTGACGATCAAATCGACCCGGGCGTAGTAATGCCTTATCAAGTACATCAGGTCGGTTAGTCGCCGCGATAACAATGACGCCATCGTTACCTTCAAAGCCATCCATTTCAACTAATAGTTGGTTCAGAGTTTGCTCACGTTCATCGTGACCACCACCATGACCGCCACCACCACGATGCCGACCTACCGCGTCAATCTCATCGATGAAGATAATACAGGGGGCTTGCTTTTTAGCTTGCTCGAACATGTCGCGCACACGCGAGGCACCCACACCGACAAACATCTCAACAAAGTCAGAGCCCGATATAGAGAAAAAGGGAACTTTTGCTTCACCGGCAATCGCTTTTGCCAACAGTGTTTTACCTGTACCGGGAGGGCCCGCCATCAATACGCCACGCGGGATTTTACCGCCAAGGCGCTGAAACTTGCTAGGATCTCGCAGGTACTCTACCAATTCCTGTACTTCTTCTTTGGCCTCATCGACCCCCGCCACATCGGCAAAGGTAGTATTGATTTGATCTTCACCGAGCAGGCGTGCCTTGCTCTTCCCGAAGCTCATCGGGCCACCTCGACCACCGCCACCCCCTTGCATCTGACGCATAAAGAAGATGAATACAGCAATAATCAACAATATAGGGAAGCTGGCAACCAATAATTGCTGCCATAAACTGGGCTCTTCTGGCTCAGGCGCTTTTACTCTGACCTTGTGGTTGAGCAAATCGTCCATCAGTTTGTCATCGCGTACCTGAGGCCTAACAGTACGGAAATACGTGCCATCTTGGAACGTTCCCTCAATCATCACACCGTTAATAGCCACTTCTCTGACGCGATCGGCTTGAATTTCAAGTACAAACTCGGAGTAGTCTATAGTCTCAGAACCCCGCTTTTGGTCAAATCCTTGAAACACCGCCAGCAATACTGCTGCAATGATCAGCCATAGTACGAGATTTTTTGCCATGTCATTCAAGCGAATATCCTCTTAATTCATCATTAGCTGTTCACAACAGCAGATTACACTCTTTTAGTCTTTATATCACAGCGCTCCGGAATACGGAAAAGTTTCCGTCGCGATTACGCAAATACCCGCTTCATAGTACATCACGCGATAACAAATACATACGCAAGGTCTACTATCGTTGTATCATATGAGCAATCATATGAGCACATCGCACGACCAGAGACTTTAGTATGTCGAGCTATAACTAGCGACATTCAAAAGTATAGTCGGTAAAACACCACTGGCGGCTACAGATACTGTGGGTACTACCCTTTAAACCCTTTACCCACCCAGAACACCTCTTTTGAACGAGCACGCGAGGAGTCGGGTTTGCGAGAAGCCAAGCTGCCGAACCGGGCTCTGGTATCGCGCATTAAGGTATCAAACCCTTCACCCTGAAACACTTTTGAGGCAAAATTACCCCCGGGTTTCAGGATTTGATAGGCCATATCTAATGCCAATTCGACCAGATACATGGCGCGTGGTTGATCTATATCAGCCATACCACTCATGTTGGGGGCCATATCAGAAATAACAAGGTCTGCCTTTTGCCCGTTTAACGCCGCTAGTAATGACTCAAACACGGCATCTTCGGTAAAATCACCTTGGATAAACTCAACCCCCGCTATACTGTCGATGGGTAAAATATCCGAGGCAATCACCCGCCCTTTGTGACCCACCTTCTGCGCGGCAACCTGAGACCAGCCGCCAGGGGCAGCACCTAGGTCAACGACTATCATACCCGGGCGTAACAATTTATCTTTTTTGTCCAGTTCTAACAGTTTATAACTGGCGCGCGAACGATACCCATCACGCTGGGATTGTTTCACATAGGGGTCATCAAAGTGCTCTTTTAGCCAGCCTTGACTGCTTTTTGATCTAGACATGGGTTCTCACTTAGTTACATTTCTCCTGACGTAGCGAAAAACATCGCTGGCCGCCTTGTGCCTCAGGCGTTAAAATGGCAAAGCTGCCTTGCCGACAGCAATCGTATTCTACAATCAAGGCAACAAGACGATAAAACACCCAGAGCGCATTGACTACAGAGCGAACACATTATAAGCGTGCTGATGTACTAACACACATATAATCACACGCACGCCATACGCCCTTGTGAGCCACACTTGCCAAGGCAAGCGAATGAGGCCACTATAAATCGCCTGGCGCCGTAATCTGATACAACAGCCTAACTAAATAGTAACAAGCAATGGCTTGAGACAATAGCTATAGCATTGATTAATAAAATATATGAGCCATTTATGACACTCACAAACAGCCAAAAGAAACACTACCGCTCACTCGGCCACAATCTTAACCCTATCGTCACTATTGGCGGTAATGGCTTAAGCGAGGCGGTATTACTAGAGCTCAATCGCGCTTTAGATGATCACGAACTCATTAAGATTAAGCTGGCTGTTGTTGATCGCAACGAACGCGGCCAGATTATGGATAAATTACGCGAAAAGACAAGCGCCATTATTGTACAAGAAATAGGCAAGGTAGCATTGCTATTTCGCGCCGCCAAAAAGCCCAACCCAAAACTATCGAATATACTTCGCTAGTAGAGCACGCTGGCGTGTTTAACGCCAGCCCTCTAGCGACGGCTGGCCCTTCTACGTTTTATTTCCTTTCTACGTTTTATCTAAAGACATAAAGCCAACCACCTTTTACAAAAACTACCTGTACAACACCTCTTGCTGTCATTATATTCACAATGGCTAAAACCTATACAACGATAATAATATGAGGAGATCAATATGAGCGTAGCACGTATTACAGAGGTGAGTTCATCATCAACAAAAAGCTTTGACGATGCCATTAAAAAGGGAGTCAAGCGCGCCAACAAGACACTGAAAAATATCAAAAGTGCCTGGGTTGCCAATCAGGAAGTAATTATAGATAAGGGAGAAATAACAGAGTATCGCGTGCACCTTAAGGTCACATTTGTACTCAAAGACTAACCATTTGCTGCCTACACTCAATTAGCGTGTAGGCAGCTATGTGCGCTATTGAACACGACTATATCTATATGTGCTTTACCGCATCAATTTCGTATTCGACAATACCGTTAGGGGTTTTAACAACGGCCACATCGCCCACTTCTTTACCTATCAAGGCTCTAGCAATGGGGGAGTTCACCGATATCTTGTGTATTTTCACATCGGCTTCATCATCACCAACAATCTGATAGGTCAGCTCATCATCGGTTTCAACATTGATAATATCAACGGTCGATCCAAAGATCACTTTGTCCCCCTCGGGGATTTTAGTGACATCGATAATCTGGCAATTAGAAAGTTTACCTTCAATATCTTGAATGCGCCCTTCGCAAAAGCCCTGCTGCTCACGAGCAGCATGGTATTCTGCATTTTCTTTTAAATCGCCGTGCTCACGCGCTTCTGCAATCGCGCTAACAATACGCGGACGATCAACTTTTTTAAGTCGCTCAAGCTCTTCACGTAGCGCTTCTGAACCTGCAACTGTCATTGGAACTTTATTCATTTCACTAACCTCCCGTGAAGATCTTGCAATCGTCGTACCTGTTGATCCTGACCAAAGCGCAAGGCCATACAAATAGCCTCACCACCGGCTAGTGTTGTCGTATAGTAGACAGAATGGTTTTCGGCACTTCGGCGAATGCTGGCCGAATCTTTCGTGGCCTGTTTACCCTCTGTGGTATTGAGAATCAAGGCAATTTCATCATTCTTAATCATATCAACAATGTGCGGGCGACCTTCAGCGACCTTGTTCACGGTTTGGACACTTAAACCGGCCTCGGCAAATACTTTGGCCGTACCGCGTGTTGCCACTAATTCAAAGCCTAGGTCGACCAGCTCTTTTGCAACCGTTAAAGCAGGCGCTTTATCAAAGTCTCTGACACTGATAAACGCCCGGCCACTTTTTGGAATAGACGAACCCGCACCGAGTTGCGCCTTGCTATAGGCCTCTGCGAAGGTATCACCCACCCCCATAACCTCGCCGGTAGATTTCATTTCAGGGCCAAGAATAGGATCGACCGCAGGGAATTTATTAAAGGGGAATACGGCCTCTTTCACACTGTAATAGTTCGGAATCACTTCTTGTGTAAAGCCTTGCTCCTCAAGGCTCTGGCCGGCTTGGCAGCGCGCGGCCACTTTTGCCAGTGACATACCAATACATTTAGACACAAAAGGTACCGTACGCGATGCACGAGGGTTGACCTCAATCACATAGATTTCGCCACCTTGATAGGCTAGCTGCACATTCATTAGGCCAACAACGCCTAACTCTAATGCCATTTTCTTTACTTGCAGACGCATGGCATCTTGCACATCATCAGGCAGCGAGTAAGGAGGCAATGAGCAGGCAGAGTCACCTGAGTGCACACCACATTGCTCAATATGCTGCATAATAGCGCCAATCACAACATTTTTGCCGTCACTCACGGCATCGATATCAACCTCGACAGCGGCATTGAGGAAGTGATCCAATAATACCGGGGCATCGTCAGAGGCTTGCACCGCCTCACGCATGTAAGTACGCAACTCTTGCTCTTTGTACACAATTTCCATTGCGCGCCCACCCAATACATAAGAGGGCCGAACAACAAGTGGGTAGCCAACACTTTCGGCAACATGTATTGCTTCTTCTGTTGACCGTACAATGGCATTGGAAGGTTGCTTTAACCCTAAACGTTGAATCATTTGCTGAAAGCGTTCGCGATCTTCCGCGCGATCAATTGCCTCTGGCGATGTACCAATAATAGGTACGCCTTCGGCCTCCAACGCACGCGCCAGTTTAAGTGGCGTTTGCCCGCCAAACTGTACAATAACGCCTTTAGGCTTTTCTTTAGCAACGATTTCTAACACATCTTCCAGTGTCACAGGCTCAAAGAAAAGGCGATCAGAGGTGTCATAATCAGTAGAGACGGTTTCAGGATTACAGTTCACCATGATGGTTTCAAACCCGTCTTCACGCATCGCAAGAGCCGCATGAACACAGCAGTAATCAAACTCAATCCCCTGACCGATACGGTTGGGCCCGCCACCTAATACCATGATTTTATCATTGTCAGAGGGCGTGGCCTCACACTCTTCTTCATAGGTGGAGTACATATACGCCGTCGGCGTTGAAAACTCACCACCACAGGTATCAACACGCTTATAAACAGGCCTTACATCTAAACTATAACGGTGATCACGTACTGTTTTTTCGCTTACACCAAGCAGGTCTGCCAAACGCCGGTCAGAGAAGCCCTTGCGCTTTAATAAGCGCATGTCCTCTACGCCAATGGCAGAAAGAGGCTGCGAAGCAAGTAGCTGCTCGATATCAATCAGTTCTTTAATTTGTACCAAAAACCAAGGGTCAATAGCCGAGAGATCAAACACCTCATCAATACTCATGCCTGCACGAAACGCATCACCAACATACCAGATACGCTCAGCACCGGGCGTCGATAAATCTCGACGGATACGACTGATAGCATCATCAGAGGCCAAATCGACGATAGACTCAAAACCCGACGACCCCACCTCTAAACCACGCAGTGCTTTTTGTACAGACTCTTGAAAGGTGCGCCCAATCGCCATTACTTCGCCGACAGATTTCATCTGCGTAGTTAAACGTGCATCGGCATCGCCAAACTTCTCGAAGGTAAAACGAGGGATTTTAGTCACGACATAGTCGATACTCGGCTCAAATGATACCGGGGTAGTACCGCCTGTAATATCGTTTTGCAACTCATCTAAGGTGTAGCCAATCGCCAACTTAGCCGCTACCTTCGCAATAGGAAATCCTGTCGCTTTAGAGGCAAGCGCGGATGAGCGAGAAACGCGGGGGTTCATTTCAATAACGACCAACCGACCATTTTCCGGGTTAACTGAAAACTGTACATTCGAGCCACCGGTTTCAACACCAATCTCGCGCAGCACGGCGATTGAAGCATTACGCATGATTTGCAGCTCTTTATCCGTCAGTGTCTGCGCTGGCGCCACGGTAATCGAATCACCGGTATGTACACCCATTGGGTCAAAGTTTTCAATCGAACAGACGATAATGCAGTTGTCGTTTTTATCGCGGACAACTTCCATTTCATACTCTTTCCACCCCAGGAGCGATTCATCAATTAATAGCTCATTAGTGGGTGACAAATCGAGACCACGCTGGCAAATCTCTTCGAATTCTTCCCAGTTATAGGCAATACCACCACCTGAACCGCCCATCGTAAATGACGGGCGAATAATCACCGGAAAACCAAAAAGTTTAGGGACTTTTAAAGCTTCTTCCATGGTGTGTACAATTTCTGCACGCGCGCATTCAAGGCCAATCTTCTTCATGGCTTTGTCAAAAGCGTTGCGATCTTCTGCTTTGTGAATAGCCTCATAGTTAGCGCCGATCAACTCAACATTGTATTGCGCTAATACACCATTTTCATGCAGAGCCAAAGCACAGTTTAAGGCGGTTTGCCCACCCATGGTTGGCAAGATCGCATCGGGGCGCTCTTTTTCAACAATTTTCGCAACGGTTTCCCAGTGGATAGGTTCGATATAGGTCGCATCGGCCATAGCGGGGTCGGTCATAATGGTCGCCGGGTTGGAGTTCACCAAAATAACGCGATAACCCTCTTCCCTTAGCGCCTTACACGCCTGTGCACCGGAATAATCAAATTCGCAAGCCTGCCCAATCACAATGGGGCCAGCGCCAATAATAAGAATACTGCTTATGTCTGTACGTTTTGGCATAGTGTCTCAGTTCTGTTCTTTGTCACCCGAAGGGCAATATAGCCAGGCGTACCCGGCAGCGTTTGTTGGCTGGATGCTAGCGGGCATCCATCAACGCGATAAAATGATCGAATAATGGTGCGGCATCGTGTGGTCCGGGGCTTGCCTCGGGATGCCCTTGAAAGCCAAAGGCAGGCCGGTCATTAAAGCTAAGGCCTTGCAGAGACCCATCAAACAGTGATTTATGGGTAATAGATACATTATCAGGTAATGTTGTCTCATCAACCGCAAAACCATGGTTCTGACTGGTAATCAACACCTCACCTGTCGCCAGGTTCTGTACCGGGTGGTTACCGCCGTGGTGGCCAAATTTCATTTTGGCTGTTTGCGCGCCACTGGCGAGACCGAGTAACTGGTGCCCTAAGCAAATGCCAAACAAGGGAATACCGGTAGTTAAAAACGTCTTAATGGCCTCAATGGCATAGTCGCAAGGCTCCGGGTCACCCGGCCCATTTGAAAGAAATATACCATCGGGGTTCATTGCCATCACATCGGCTGCCGGTGTTTGCGCAGGCACCACCGTGAGTTCACAACCACGATCAGCCAGCATACGCAGTATATTGCGCTTAACCCCAAAATCGTAGGCAACCACTTTATAGCGGCTATGTGCAACACCATAGGTAGTAAAACCATTGTCCAGTGACCAGCTACTCTCGCGCCACTCATAGGGCTCTTTGGCACTCACCTCTTTGGCAAGATCTGACCCTTTAAGCCCGGCAAATGCCTGCGCAGCGTTGAGCGCGGCCTCTTCATCAATATCACCGGCCATAAGGCAGCCATTTTGAGCGCCTTTCTCACGCAGAATACGCGTTAATCTACGCGTATCGATATCGGCAATACCGAGAATATTGCGCGTTTTTAAATAAACATCCAGAGACTGCTTCGAGCGAAAATTACTCGCCAACAAAGGTAGATCGCGAATAACCAAACCTGCTGCCCATATAGAAGAGCACTCTTCGTCTTCTTGATTAACGCCAACGTTGCCGATATGTGGGTAGGTTAATGTTACAATTTGTTTGGCGTAAGAGGGGTCTGTCAGTATCTCTTGATACCCCGTCATGGCCGTATTAAAAACGACCTCGCCCACACTCTGGCCATCGGCTCCAATCGCAGTACCGCGAAAAACACTGCCATCGGCAAGCACGAGTATTGCGTTTCTTCTATCAGATTGGTGGGCACCGGCTATCAATGCAAACTCCTGGTTGTGAATTGCTGCCAACCAGCGCTGGCGGGTTAATCCCGGCTCAGGCGCTACTCTCCTGCTTTGTCACAAGGACAAACAAACAGCAATTTGGTTAAAAGTATATGAGTAAGGCTATGTTTAAGCTGTAAAAAAGCGAGATGAAAGCCAGCGGATTGACTGCTGTTTTCACCTCGCTCTTTAAATTCGATTGTTATGCTCTAAGCGGACCTTGTTACGACGGTCGACACTGATTAAGCAACTTAAGCAACAGCTCCAGAATGATCTACCCATTACCTACACAAGGCACAGATACCCACATTCGCGATACTATTGACATAGCTATAATGTGAGGCAGGATTTTACGTCAACTGGCTACCGATTGTCTATTGAAAAACACATTTGTTTGCCGGTTGAACCCACATAAGTGCTCAATTATAGACCAAGCACATCACGCATATTGTATAAACCATTGTTCTGGTTAGAGAGCCACTGGGCTGCACGCACCGCACCACGAGCAAAAGACAGGCGGCTAGAGGCCTTGTGGGTAATCTCAACACGCTCGCCATCAGCCATAAACATAACACTGTGGTCACCGACAACATCACCACCCCGAACGGTCGCAAAACCTATGGTCTCGCGTGACCTAGCGCCTGTTTGCCCCTCACGACCATAAACAGCACACTCGGATAAGTTGCGATCAAGCGCACTAGCGACTACCTCACCCATAGCCAGAGCAGTGCCCGAAGGGGCATCGACCTTATGGCGGTGGTGCGCTTCATAGATTTCGACATCGTAATCATCACCCAGTGTTGCGGCTGCTGTTTCCAGCAATTTTAAACAAACATTAACACCCGTACTGTAATTAGCGGCTTTACAAATAGGCATACGCTGTTCAAAATCAGCGAGTGCGCGCTCTTGCGCTTCGTCAAACCCTGTTGTACCAATTACAATACCTTTACCGTTTGCCGCACACACTGCGAGATTGTCGAGCGTTGCCTGAGGCGCGGTAAAATCGATCAATACATCAAACTGGCCGATTACATCAGCAAGGGAGCCAACAACCGCAACACCATTAGCACCGACTCCGGCTAACTCTCCCGCATCTGCACCAATTAAGCTAGACGTAGAGCGCTCGATAGCCGCCGTTAAGTGTGCATTGGGGGCAGCAGTCACTGCCTCAATCAGCATTTTACCCATACGACCGGCAGCACCAGTCACCGCAATACGTGTTGTCATTGTTTCTTAACCTTTATTGAACTGTATGAATGATAGATAGCGAATGCTAACAAATCGCTAGCAAGCAGGCGAGTATTCGATGAGAGGCGAGTAAAGTACACCGGTATTACAAACCTCAATACCGGTGTACTCGATGTGCATTATGCACTAAAGAAGTTTTTCATACCCTCAAACCAGCTATTTTGACGAGGCGAGTGTTTATCGCCTTTTGTGGCCGCTTGAAACTCCATCAGTAAATCCTTTTGCTTAGTGCTTAAATTTACTGGTGTTTCAACGGTCACACGGCAGAGCAAATCTCCGTGTGCGCCACCTCTAACCGGTGTTACACCCTTTCCTCGCAGGCGAAACAACTTACCTGTTTGTGTTTCTGGCGGCACCTTTAACTTAACGCGACCATCAAGCGTTGGGACTTCTAACTCACCCCCAAGGGCTGCATCGACAAAGCCGATAGGGATCTCACAGTAAAGGTTAGCTCCGTCACGCTCAAAAATATCGTGCGTCTTAACTGAGATTTGTACATACAAATCACCTGCCGGCCCACCTGCCGGACCTGCTTCACCTTCGCCGGTTAAACGGATACGATCGCCGGTATCAACCCCAGCGGGGACTTTGACAGAGAGCGTTTTAGATTCTTCAATACGCCCTTGCCCATGGCAGGCGTTGCAGGGGTCACTAATAATAGTGCCCTGCCCACGACAAGTAGGGCACGTCTGCTGCACAGAGAAAAACCCCTGCTGCATACGCACCTGCCCCACACCGCCACAGGTAGAACACTGTACAGGCTTACTACCCGCCTTAGCGCCTGAACCATCGCAGACCTTACACGCCACCAGTGTGGGCACTCGAATTTTAGCCGTGGTTCCCTTTACTGCCTTTTCAAGATCAAGCTCAAGGGTATATTGCAGGTCCGAGCCCCGTTGAGGGCCCCCGCGACCACGGCCGCCACCAGCACCACCAAAAATATCACCAAATACATCGCCGAAAATATCGCTAAAGTTGCCGAACCCCGCACCGCCAGCACCACCGCCCATACCGGCCTGATCGACACCTGCATGCCCAAACTGATCGTAGGCAGTGCGCTTTTGTGAATCAGAAAGTACTTCGTAGGCCTCGCTGGCCTCTTTGAACTTCTCTTCTGCTTGTTTATCATCGGGATTACGGTCTGGATGGTACTTCATGGCTACTCGACGATAGGCTTTTTTCAGCTCCTTTTCAGTCACTGACTTATCGACATCCAATACTTCGTAATAATCGCGTTTTGACATTGGCTCGTTCTTTGTGTGGGAAATTTAATAGTGTAAAAACAACAAACGCCCCACGCCATAACCGGCATCATTATTTGCCGGCACGGGTGAGGCGTACAGTGTCAGCTAGTTACTTGTCTTCTTTAACTTCTTCAAATTCAGCATCGACAACACCTTCATCGACAGGACCGCTTTCGGCACCTTCTGGCGCTGCCGAACCCTCTGGCTGCTGCGCTTGTTCAGCGTACATTTTTTGTGCTAACGAAGAAGACGCCTCGGTCAGCTTAGTCGTGGCAGCCTCCATCGCTGCTTTGTCATCGCCTTTAACTGCCTCTTCACCTTCTTTAATAGCTGCCTCGATAGCGGTTTTTTCTTCCTCGGTCGCTTTATCACCAGCTTCGGACAATGTCTTTTTAGTAGCGCCAAGAAGACCATCGAGCGTGTTGCGTGTCACTACAAGCTCTTCAAACTGCTTGTCTGCCTCAGCATTTGCCTCAGCATCGGCAACCATGTTTTCAATTTCATCATCGCTAAGACCTGAAGACGCCTTAATAATGATCGACTGCTCTTTACCCGTCGCCTTATCTTTTGCCCCCACATTTAGAATACCGTTGGCATCAATATCAAAGGTAACTTCAATTTGTGGCATGCCACGCTGTGCTGGCGGGATATCAGACAAATCAAACCGACCGAGTGATTTGTTTTGTGCGGCCTGCTTGCGCTCGCCCTGTACAACATGAATAGTAACAGCTGTTTGGTTATCGTCAGCCGTTGAGAAAACCTGTGATTTTTTCGTTGGGATCGTGGTATTTTTATCGATCAATGGCGTAGCAACACCACCCATTGTCTCAATACCTAAGGTTAGTGGTGTCACATCTAGCAACAACACGTCTTTTACATCACCCGATAGTACAGCACCTTGTATAGCAGCACCCATTGCAACCGCTTCATCAGGGTTTACATCTTTGCGAGGCTCTTTACCGAAGAAATTTGCTACTTTCTCCTGCACCATAGGCATACGTGTTTGGCCGCCCACAAGAATAACATCATCAATCTCACCAACAGACAGATCAGCATCGGCCAGTGCCGTTTTAAGCGGCTCAAGCGAACGAGTAACCAACTCTTCAACCAACGATTCAAGCTTAGCGCGCGTCATTTTAACAACCAAATGCTTCGGACCTGTCGCATCGGCTGTAATATAAGGCAGGTTGACCTCTGTTTGCTGGCTTGATGACAACTCAATCTTTGCCTTTTCAGCCGCTTCTTTTAAACGCTGTAATGCCAGTGGGTCATTGTGAAGATCTATGCCATTTTCCTTTTTAAACTCTTCGGCGAGGTATTCAATGAGGCGCAAATCGAAATCTTCACCACCCAAGAAAGTATCGCCATTAGTTGCCAATACCTCAAACTGGTGCTCGCCATCAACATCGGCAATTTCGATAATTGAAATATCAAAAGTACCACCACCGAGATCATAAACGGCAATAGTGCGGTCGCCTTTAGCTTTATCCATACCATAGGCAAGTGCCGCCGCTGTTGGCTCATTAATAATGCGTTTTACATCAAGACCGGCAATTTTACCCGCATCTTTAGTGGCTTGACGCTGTGAATCGTTAAAGTAAGCAGGCACCGTAATGACCGCTTCAGTGATCGTCTCACCCAGGTAATCCTCTGCTGTTTTCTTCATTTTCTTCAAGACTTCAGCCGAGATTTGTGGGGGTGCTTTTTTCTCACCTTTAACTTCAACCCATGCGTCGCCGTTATCGGCAGCAGCAATTGTGTAGGGCACCATGCTGATATCTTTTTGTACAACATCATCGGTAAACTTACGGCCGATCAAGCGCTTAACAGCAAATAGCGTATTTTGCGGGTTAGTCACCGCCTGGCGCTTAGCACTTTGACCTACCAGCACTTCGCCATCATCAGTAAAGGCGACTATCGAAGGGGTAGTACGATCGCCTTCGGCATTTTCAATAACCTTAGGCTTATCGCCTTCCAGTACTGAAACACACGAGTTGGTAGTACCAAGATCAATACCAATAATTTTACCCATTGGGTTCTCCACACATTGTTTGCTTATGCTACGGCAGTTACCGCGCACCATGATTTAACGTCCCGAGTGCATTGAGACTCGGCATAATGAATTGTTAGCCTAAGGCCCGGTTAATGTTTTAGACATTAACCAATGATTTACCAGTAATATTGGCCTTTTTTAACCAATTTCAACCCATAAATCGATATTATTTATCGAGCAAAGTGGCGATTAAGTACCGTTAGAAACAACCACCATCGCAGGGCGCACTAAACGACCGCTTAATGTATAGCCTTTTTGGAAGACATTAAGCACCGTATTGGGCTCAACATCAGGGTTAGGCACCATCGACATCGCTTGATGTAGCTCAGGGTTAAATGGCTCACCCTCTGGATCGACCACTTCAACATGGTGACGCTTGAGCGTATCCTGTAGTGAACGCAACGTTAACTCGACGCCCTCAAGCACGGGCTTTTGCGCCTCACTGTCGCCATCAATAGCGCCAATCGCACGCTCCAGATTATCGGCAACTGGCAGTAAATCACTGACAAACTTATCAAGGGAGTACTTGCGCGCTTTTTCGATATCAAGCTCCGAACGGCGGCGAATATTTTGCGCCTCCGCATGTGAGCGCATTAACTGATCATTGAGACCGGCAATCTTCTCTTCTAAAAGAGCAACTTGCGGATGCCCTGCTTCAACCACAGGCTCTACATCATCCACAGGCTCAGTGACGTCTACATCTGCTGACGCTGCCTCAGCGTCAGGCACAAGCTCTTCTGGAGCCTGATCATTGGGTTCATTAGACACGTGTTTTACTCTCCCATTTCCCGAATGAACAAATTGCACCTATATATATGGGCAAAGTCATGCCTTTCAAGGGGGTTATTTCACTTAAAGGGATTGGCTTTAGAAAAAAAATACTGTATAAATAACCACTGATTATAAATACAGACGTGATTTGCAAACTTTATTGCTTTCGAGTCTCGTCGTGCAGCCCAGCTTAAAGACCGATTGTGAAGCCTCTCAATCTTCACCAGATTCAGCCGGCTGAGCTGTGAGCAAACCAAACGAGCCAACATCAACCGCCTGATACCTTACCGGGAGCGCCACTATGTTAACGCATCTGAGCATTCGCAACTTTACCCTTGTTGAGCATATCGAACTTGAGCTCGAAGGCGGCATGACGGCAATTACCGGCGAGACCGGCACCGGAAAGTCAATCGTGCTCGATGCACTAGGTATTGCCCTTGGTGACCGCACCGATGCCGACAGAGTTCGGCGCAGTGCCGACAAGGCCGACATCAGCGCAACATTCAACCTCCAAACCGAGAAGCAAGCACAACAATGGCTGAACAAACGAGAGCTTGCCTGCGGTGACGAATGTATTCTGCGCCGTGTGATCACCAAAGAGGGCCGGTCGCGAGCCTACATTAACGGCCAGACAGTAACCCGGCCACAATTGCGTGAACTCGGTGATTTACTCATTGGTATGCATAGCCAGCACGCCCACCAATCACTCCTTAAAAAAGAAGCTCATCGCCGCCTTGTCGACGAATTTGTACAACAACAAGAAACAGCGCAAGACGTCAAACACTGTTTCCATCAATGGCAGCAGGCAGAACAGCAATTTATTAGCACACGCGATAATGCCGATGCCATCAGTGCACGCTACCAGTTACTGCGCTATCAAGTCGACGAACTGGAGCTACTGGAGATCACCGCCGGTGAGCTCGCCACACTGGAGCAAGAACAACAAACACTTGCCAATGCCGAGAGTATTTTGCACAGTAGTCACCAGTTGGCCGAGATTTGCGATGGCGAAGACCACAGCCTGTACCACCACCTCAACCGCGCCCTACAACTGATTGTCGAAATGCCCACAGGCAGCACTGCCCTCAATAATGCGCAACAGCTACTGAACAGTGCACTGATACAGGTTGAAGAGGCAACCAGTGAAGTCCGTAGCCATATCGATAGTGTTGAGTTAAACCCTGAGCGCCTACAAAGTGTTGAAGAGCGCCTGTCAACAATTTATCAGATAGCGCGCAAGCACCGAATTAACCCTGACGAGTTACCACAGCTACAACAGCGCTTGAGCGAGGAGCTCGCTCAGCTTTCCGGTGGTGATGAACAACTAGCACAACTGGAGGCAGCCGCTCAAAAAGCAGAGTCCGTCTTTTATAAACACGCCAAAAAGCTATCGCGCCAACGACAAAAAGCCGCCAAACAATTAACGAGCGATGTGAACCAACAACTGCAATCACTTGCCATGGGTAATGCGCGATTCGTGATCGAGCTGACATCACTGAATAATAAACCCAGTGCACATGGGCTAGAAGACATTGAGTTTTTAATTAGCACTAACCCGGGGCACCCACCTCGTGCTCTAGGCAAAGTGGCCTCTGGAGGTGAATTATCACGCATTAGCCTTGCCATTCAAGTAGCTACCGCAAAAACATCCAGCATACCGACACTCATTTTTGACGAAGTTGATGTGGGTATTGGCGGGGCAACTGCGGATATTGTTGGGCGCCTACTGGCAGACCTTAGTATTAAAAGTCAGATTTTATGCGTCACTCACCTTGCGCAAGTGGCCAGCAAAGCCAACCAACACTGGCAGGTCTCAAAAGAAATAGGCAAGACTACAGCTGCCACCCATATCAATACACTCTCTGGCAAACATCAAATTGAAGAAATTGCACGCATGATTAGCGGTGATCAATTAACGAAGCAGTCGCTAGCTCACGCACGGCAAATGCTGCAAAGTGGCCTCCATTAACGAGTAATTAAGTTGATCGCAGGCACTGTAGGCACCTGAACATTGAATCACCTTACACCCAACAGATCGTATAATGCATTGGCCGAGAGTATAGATTATGACTAATAAAACCTACTTTATTAGTCATACGCCGAAAGGCAACTAGTGGTGTAGACTAAGAAGGTGTGCGCACTTGTGTATGGTGAATACCTTTATGCTTATCGACCTTTTGCTTACAGTAAATCAAGCAACCAACGCCGCACAACATTAGTAGAACAACACTGACTTCTGGTATATCTGCTATTGATAACAGCATCTTTAATTCCAACCTTTTAACCATGTGAATACAGCAACAAATCTCTTCACAAATATACTCTTTGTACTTAGAGCAATTCAGTAGCGGCAGAATACCGTGGAATTATGACAATAATATATATTCCTTAAGCACTAGCCTATTTCGACTATAGAGATTAATGACAGAGAAACCCGACACAGAGAAAGGATAAGGGCCAGTATTTACTGGCCCTTATGGAAAAGAATAACACACCAGCGCAATGATTAACTTTTAGGTTTTACATAAAGCACTAAGCTATGGCCTGTAATATCATAACCATGCTGCTCAGCAATTTGTCGTTGTAACTTCTCGATTTCTTCGTTGTGAAATTCAACAACCTTACCCGTTTCGACACAAACCATATGGTCGTGGTGCTCACCGCGATCCAATTCAAAAACAGAGTGCCCGCCGTCAAAGTTATGCCGCTCGACAAGACCGGCCGTCTCAAACTGTGTTAACACACGATAAACCGTTGCCAAACCTACATCATCCCCAGACTCTAACAGGATTTTATACACATCTTCAGCGCTGAGATGACGACGTTCAGAGGTTTCAAGGATTTGTAAAATCTTAACCCGAGGGAGCGTAACTTTTAGGCCTGCGTTACGTAATTCTTGGTTTTCAGCCGCCATAAGATGTACCCCTTGTCTCGATAATTAGTTGGTTTTATAAATATTGGCTTATTTTTCACTGGCATTTAGTAAGGATTTACTTCTAATTATGGCCAGGGATCGGGTATTATCCCTGTTCAGATTAGCGAGTGGAACCCCAAAATGCAAAAAATCCGTTGTTTAGCTGTCGTTATTCTTTGTTCTTTGACATTGTATGGCTGCTCTTCGTTCAAATTCCCTGGCGTTTATCGCATTGACGTACAACAAGGTAATATAATTACTCAAGAAATGGTTGATCAACTACAAATAGGTATGACACCACGGCAGGTGCAGTTTATTCTTGGCTCGCCGCTACTTTCCGATTCATTTAACCTAGACCGCTGGGATTATTACTACAGCCTGAAAGACGGAAAAGGAAAATTCAGTGAAAAGCGAGTCACCGTCTACTTTAAAGATGACCGCCTCGATCGAGTAACCGGAGAGTACTCACTACCGGCCAATCGCAACAGCAGTACAGCACAATAGCCTGACAAATTATAAGCCTACTCCTGTGACGCTGCTTTTGCCGCCCGGCGGCGGCGAACCTCTTTAGGGTCAGCGACCAAGGGCCGGTAAATCTCGACACGGTCGCCGGCCATCAAGATATGCTCACTGGCCACCTTAAGCCCTTTAGTCCCTAACGTCTGACCAAAAAGGCCCATCTTGGCGTTATCTAAATCGACGCCATCAAAATCATCGGTAACACTCGAACGCTTAGCCGCCTCTAGAGCAGTTGTACCCGGCTCAACGAGTAACGTATAAATTTTTTGCTTATGCGCCAGAGCATAGGCAACCTCTACCTCGATCATTTCAGTATCACTCATTATGCAGACTCCATAAGGGCATATACCAATAAAAGTTAACTGCCATAAACCTGATCCGCCCGCCGGCAGAGCGCATCGACCTGCTCACTGGCGGTTTGCTCAAACCACTTACCTGCGGTTAGCGCTAATATAGGATTAGAAAAGGCAAAATCCAGATCCAGAGTTACCTTACATGAGGATGCATCAATCTCATGGAACCCCCAGCGCCCTTCAAAATGCTTAAAAGGACCATCCACAAGGCGCATAACCATAAGCTTAGGGTGGTGAAGCTCATTACGAGTCGTAAAGGTTTGCTGCACCCCCGATTTACCCAGAGTTAGACGTGCCTCTAAAAAGTCATCGTTTTTAGATAATAACGTTGCCTCAACACAACCTGTCATAAACGACGGGTAGGATTCAATATCATTAATTAGTTCAAACATCTGTTCAGCACAATGAGAGACTAACGCTGAGCGAGAAACTTTTGCCATAGTAGATATGCCTTATTAGCCACTCCATTGGCTTTGATGAAAAAACACTGCGCACTGCAATGCCCAGTTATTATGCGATATTATCCACTATCAGCTTCACAAACACCAACAGCACTAACAATGGGGAAATAAAGCGTACACAAAAGAACCACAAAGAGACCCAACGCTGCTTATCACTACCGAGTTCTTCTAACACATAGTGGGGTTTCATCCCCCAGCCAACAAACAGGGCTATCAGCGCGCCGCCTAATGGCAGCATAATACTGGCGGTTAGAAAATCCAGCGAATCAAAAAAAGTTCGCCCGAACAGCTGGTATTCAGGGCCCGACCAATCATTAAACGAGTAGATTGTTCCAAAACCTAGCACCCATGCCCCCCCGCCAATGAACAAATTAGCCACTAAGCGGTTAACCCCTTTCGTCTCAGCAAGCCAAGCAACACCGGGCTCAATAAGAGAAATAGCAGAACTCAGTGCTGCAATAGAAACCAACAGGAAAAAGACGACACCAACCCATAAACCAAAGGGCATATTCGCAAAAGCTACAGGTAAGCTGACAAATAATAAACCGGGGCCTTCACCGGGCTCAATACCTGGATTGGCAAATACAATAGGGAAAATAATTAAACCGGCGACCAGTGAAATAATCGTATCGAGACTTGCAACCATTAGCACAGTTTTACCCAAAGGGGCACTCGAAGGCATGTAAGCCCCATAAACCATAATAGCCCCCATGCCAAGACTCATCGTGAAGAATGCATGGCCAAGTGCAGCCAAAATACTCTCACCCGATAGGCTGCCAACATTAAACCCGAATAAAAAATTAACACCGGCGGCAAAATCACCCGCCACAGCACTATAGAGCAATAAGGCCAACAACAAGACAAATAGCATCGGCATTAATACACTGACCGCTTTACCTAGGCCTTTAACTACACCTGCGGCAACAATCCCTAAAGTGATTGCCATAAATATCGAGTGAAATGTAATTAATGTCGTTTTATTTTGCAAAAGCTCATCAAAATAAGCACCAGAGACTGCTGGAGTAACATCCGTTAAATGGCCACTTGCGGTGGCAATAACATAGTGTAGTGCCCAGCCGGCTATTACACTATAAAACGAAAATATAAGCAGCCCCGCCACAACACCAGACCAACCAATCACACTCCACGCAGGCGAAGCATTGGATTCACGACACAGACGAATCATTGAATTAATAGGGCTTAATCGACCACGGCGACCCAACAATACTTCGGCAAGCATAATAGGCACGCCCACAAGGGCAATACAAAAGAGATAGAGGATAACAAATGCACCCCCGCCATTTTCACCCGCAATATAGGGGAACTTCCAAATATTACCTAGGCCGACCGCAGAGCCAGTCGCCGCTAAAATAAACGTCCACCGGGATTGCCAAACACCATGAATAGTAGCGGGTGTACTATTTTGAGAAGGGATTGCCATGAGAGCGTTCCTATTATTATTGTCACAGATGCGTGGATTGTAACGGGAATCTCAATTAATCGTAAGAGTGATTAGAAAACTTACCCTTTCATGACACTTATCGATATAATAGGCCACTATGGCAAAGAAACCGAAAGTCCCCAGCAATAATATTGCACAAAATAAACGCGCGCGCTTTGATTACCACCTAGTGGAAAAATTCGAGGCGGGGTTATCACTGCAAGGGTGGGAAGTCAAAAGCCTACGCGCAGGAAAAGGCCAAATAGTCGACTCCTATGTGTTTATTAAAAACAAAGAAGCCTGGCTATTAAACGCGCTGATTCAACCCTTACAAACCGCCTCGACGCACTATGTGACCGAGCCTAATCGCGCACGCAAACTGCTATTACACACCCGCGAAATTAGCAAACTGCAAGAGGCAACTGAGCAAAAAGGTTATACCGTTGTCGCAACCTCGCTATTTTGGAAACAACATTTAGTGAAATGCGAAATTGCAATTGCCAAGGGTAAACAACAACACGACAAACGTGATACAGAAAAAAATCGCGATTGGGATCGCCAAAAGCAACGGGTGTTGCGGCAAAACCAATAACACGCAATCACTGTAACACGCTACTCATACACGCAAGCCGTCTATTGCGACAGGCTTGCGGTTAGGGTTTGAGTGTCAGTCACGGTGGCATAACCAAACGCTAATGCAGACATAAACGCCGTATGCACCTGTTGTGCAGGCACCACCTCCCCATTAAATTCAAGCGCGCGGGTTGCACAAGCATCATGGGCCACCACAACCTCATAACCATCATCGGCCGCCGCACGCACAACCGCATCGATACACATATGGCTCATCGCCCCAACAACCACCAGTTTTGTCACTTGTCGCTCATCGAGCACCGCTTTTAAGCCGGTCTCTAAGAAAGCATTAATACGCTGCTTAACAATCACAGGTTCGCCCTCTAGCGGCAATACAGTTTCATGAATCACCGCGCCGGTAGAGCCCGGAGTAAAAAAAGGTGCATCATCACTGGCAAACTCATGGCGCACATGAATCACAGGCATACTCGCTTTACGAAAAGCACTTAAAAGGTTTGCAGCCTCGGCAGCGGCCTCGGCGGTACCACTGAGTGGCCACTTGCCACCGTCAAAATAATCGTTTTGTAAATCAATGAGCACGAGTGCCGTGGTCGGCGTTACAGTTAGAGGGCTTGTCATCAGAGTGTTCCTTTATAATCAACGTTAGGTTAGAAGTGACTATTATCAACCGATAAAAAAACGTACACTAAGGTCAAAACTGGCATTAAATAGGCTAAAAATGACAATAAAGCATATTAATATTGGGATTGTTCACTACCCAGGAGCCCTATTATCGGCCGTACAGGGGCTAACGGAGCTTTTTTACTTGGCCAATAATCTGTGTCACCAACACCATATCGAGGTCACATTTAACACGCAGATACTCGCAGAACGAGAGATAACACAAGCCACACAAACCGACACCCCTCAAACCTTTCATGTCATTATTCTGCCGCCGGGGCTAAAAGAAAGTGGCTATATACCCAAAGAGCCCGCACCAGATCTCACCCACTGGCTACGCTACCAACATCAACGCGGCGCGATACTAAGCTCTGTATGTGCTGGCGCATTTCTGCTTGCACAGACAGGCCTATTGGCACAGCGCCAAGCCACCACCCACTGGGCACTGGCGGATGACTTTGCTAAGCGTTACCCGCAAATTAAACTCAATGCCAGTAAAATACTCATCAATGATGGCGACCTGATTACCGCTGGTGGCATTATGAGCTGGATTGATTTAGGCCTGGCACTGGTGGGCCAGTTTAGCCAGCCACAAATTATGCGCTACCTTGGCAAGTACCTGATTGTTGATACCGCACCGCGAGAGCAAAGCTACTACCAAAGCTTTGCTCCCAAACTTGCCCACGGCGATGGTGCCATCTTAACCGTGCAGCACTACCTGCAAGCTCACTTTCACACGCCAATAGCGATTAGCTCACTCGCGACCATGTGCCATTTGACCCAGCGCACACTACTGCGGCGGTTTGTCAAAGCCACCGGCTTAAAGCCTAGCCAGTACCTACAACGCCTGCGCATTCAAAAAGCCTGTGACCTTATCGAGAGCCGCTCAGATACCGTTGAAACCATTGCGGCACATGTAGGCTATGAAGACCTCAGTGCATTTCGACGAGCCTTTATTAAAATCACAGGCCAAACCCCTAAAGCGTTTAAGCAGCGTTTTGTAGGCCACTAGTGCAATAATGATAAATAGCCGTAAACATTACCGGTATAATTTGATATACTGTCTTGCTCGTTTATGAATAGGCGAGTTGAGGGTTGCATTGAGGTTACAGTTACGCCCAGTGTTATTCGCTAACCCCACGCTAGTCGTGGAGAAAGCGACCTCAAGCTAGAAATGGGGGCGATTAGGATTCGACGCCGGTGACAAAGCCCAAGGTGCATGTCGTGATGGTAGCCAATCACGTAAATCCAAAGCTGCAAACTTATAGTTGCAAATGATGACAACTACGGTGCTCAACTAGCTGCGTAAGTAGCTTTTGAACCACCACTCTAGGGACTACGGTCGCTAGCGGTCTTTAGCAAGGTGTCTGTATCGCGCTATTGACTGTCATATAGAACAGAATCGCAGCAACGTATACTCAGGGCCGCGCTGCTAAACTTTTTCTGAGATCGCCAATCACGTCCTGCCCGTTGGGCTGTGAACGGTTAAATTAATTAACGGAACCTAAACATGTAGAGCCGAGGATGGAGTGCTGGCGGACGGGGGTTCAAATCCCCCCGCCTCCACCATTAAAACCCTTAAAAATCAACAACTTAAAAAACAAACCATCTAAAAGTGTCCACCAAGTGTCAACGGATTTAACTTTATCGATTGACTCAAATGCTCCGGCGCCAAGTGCCGATAACGCATCGTCATAGTGATTGATGCATGCCCAAGAATATCTTTTAACGTTGTAATATCACCACCGTTCATAACGAAGTGACTCGCGAAGGTATGGCGCAAAACGTGTGATGCCTGCCCTTTTGGCAAACAAATACTTGTCCGTGCCAACGCACGGTGAAACGATGTTAGCGAGCCCGTGAACAACTTACCTTTTCTGTGAGCGTTTATTTCTTCCTCCAACTCTTTGCCAATCTGCACGGCTCACTCTTTAGCCCTAGCGGTGTAGTGAATAAAGGGCTAGATATTGTTGATCACTGGTCACCGATAAAGACAAAGCGGCTGAACTTAAGGCCGCGTTTTATCTGCAAGAATGACAAACACCCACCATACCCATTATTGATGCGATTCATAAAATGGGGTGGCAAACACTTGCGTTTGCACAGATGGGTTTTTATTACACCACCATTCAGCAATACGGCGTTGATGCCATTACCCCCGAATTAGTCGCGGGTGTATCCGGTGCGGCATCAATTTACACCTTAGGCAAAGGCAAAGAACGATAACAATGGATGTATTAACGATTACGGATTTATTAATCACTAACGGCGTTCTAGGCTGGGTAGGTTTACGACTGGTTAAGCGCGTTGACCAGCTCGACCAACGCTTAGACACCCATGAAACCCGTATTAGCGTAGCGGAAAAGGAGATCGAATATGCGACGAAGAACTAGACG
>Ga0193959_1000133_pt1 | contig 29186 bp, 27 predicted proteins | sample FB_2_MG_FD_140333 | JGI IMG/M metagenome (GOLD analysis project Ga0193959, IMG submission 140333) | Microbial mat bacterial communities from the Broadkill River, Lewes, Delaware, United States - FB_2_MG | ecosystem: Environmental > Aquatic > Freshwater > River > Microbial mats | place: USA... | reverse complement strand
TCGGCTTCCAGACCGCCAACACCGATGGCGATTACACCCAGCGCATCCACGTGCGGAGTATGGGAATCGGTACCGACACAGGTATCCGGGTAAGCCACGCCGTCACGCGCCTGAATCACCGGAGACATCTTCTCCAGGTTGATCTGGTGCATGATACCGTTACCGGCCGGAATCACGTCCACGTTCTTGAACGCGGTCTTGGTCCAGTCGATGAAGTGGAAACGGTCTTCGTTACGACGGTCTTCGATGGCGCGGTTCTTTTCGAACGCTTCCGGATCAAAGCCCGGTGCTTCCACGGCCAGAGAGTGGTCAACGATCAGCTGAGTCGGCACCACCGGGTTGACCTTGGACGGGTCCCCGCCCTGCTCGGCGATGGCGTCACGCAGACCCGCCAGATCGACCAGTGCGGTCTGACCCAGGATGTCATGACACACTACGCGGGCCGGGTACCAGGGGAAGTCCAGATCGCGCTTGCGCTCGATCAGCTGCTTCAGGGAATCGGTCAGCGCTTCCGGCTCACAGCGGCGCACCAGCTGTTCAGCCAGTACACGGGAGGTGTACGGCAGTTTGGCATAGGCACCGGCTTCAATTGCTTCAACCGCCGCGCGGGTGTCAAAGTAATCCAGCTCAGTACCGTTCAAAGATTTACGAAATTCTGTATTCATGGCGTCGGGAGTCCATCGAGTAGTGTTCATTGACGCAGGCCTTGAGGGTACGAATGTACCCGGCCGATAGACCGAGGGAAGACGGGGCGCAGCCAGTCATGACCACACCCCGGCGCATCAGGCGCGCTCTTCGATCGGCACCCACTCGGCCGATTCAGGGCCGGTGTAGTCCGCAGACGGACGGATGATACGGTTGTTGGCACGCTGCTCCATCACGTGAGCGGTCCAGCCGGCGACACGCGAACATACGAAGATCGGCGTGAACAGCTCGGTCGGAATACCCATGAAGTGGTAGGCAGACGCGTGGAAGAAGTCGGCGTTGCAGAACAGCTTCTTCTCGCGCCACATGACCGCTTCAACACGCTCGGAAACCGAATACAGCACGGTGTCACCCACCTGCTCGGCCAGCTTCTCGGACCACTCCTTGATGATGGCATTACGCGGGTCGGACTCACGATAGATCGCGTGACCGAAGCCCATGATCTTGTCCTTGCGTGCCAGCATGCCCATGATCGCTTCTTCAGCTTCATCAGCCGATTTCCACTGTTCGATCATGGCCATGGCCGCTTCGTTGGCACCACCGTGCAGCGGGCCACGCAGGGAACCGATGGCACCGGTTACGCAGCTGTGGATGTCAGACAGCGTAGAGGCACAGACACGAGCGGTGAAGGTAGACGCATTGAATTCGTGCTCGGCGTACAGGATCAGGGATGCATGCATCACCTTGACGTGCAGCGGATCCGGCTTCTTGTCGTGCAGGGTCCACAGGAAGTGTTCGCCGATGGAATCAGCATCGGTTTCCGTCTCAATACGCTTGCCGTTGTGAGCAAAGTTGTACCAGTAGTTGATGATCGACGGGAACACGGCCAGCATACGATCGATCTTGTCATGCTGTTCGCTGAAGTCCATTTCGGTCTCCAGATTGCCCAGCATGGAACAACCGGTGCGCATCACATCCATCGGGTGAGCGTCTTTCGGGATCTGCTCCAGCACCACTTTCAGTGCTTCAGGCAGACCACGCATGCCTTTCAGCTTGGCCTTGTACGCATCCAGCTCTGCCTGGTTCGGCAGCTTGCCGTACAGCAGCAGGTAAGCAACTTCTTCAAACTGCGCCTTGTCGGCCAGTTCCTTGATGTCGTAACCACGGTAGGTCAGACCGGCACCGGTTTTACCCACGGTACACAGAGCGGTTTCACCTGCGGACTGTCCACGCAGACCGGCACCACCGAGTTTCTTTGCTTCTGCCATCTGTATCTCCTTAATCTGTTGTCGGGAGGACGGGCCTCCCTGTACCAGTTATCTTGATCCGCAGCGCGGATGATGACTTTTAATTATTTGTTTTTGCCTTCTTTGAAGAGGGCGTCCAGCTTCTGCTCGAAGTCGTGGTAGTTGAGGAAATCGTACAGTTCCATACGGGTCTGCATGGTATCGACTACAGCCTTCTGGTCACCGTCGTTGAGCAGGTGCTCATAGACATTCAGAGCCGCCTTGTTGGCTGCACGGAACGCGGACAGCGGGTACAACACCATGGTCGCGCCGGCTTCTGCCAGTTCAACCTTGTTGAACAGCGGAGTGGCACCGAACTCGGTGATGTTGGCCAGCAGGTGCGCACCGTTGATACCGTTGGAGAACGCACGGTAGTCATCCAGCGTATGAACGGCTTCAGCGAAGATACCGTCAGCACCCGCTTCCAGGCATGCCTGGGCACGTTCAACAGCCGCATTCAGACCTTCCATCTGGAAGGCATCGGTACGCGCCATGATGAAGAAATCATCATCGGTCTTGGCATCAACAGCCGCCTTCACACGGTCAACCATCTCTTCCAGAGAGACGATTTCCTTGTTCGGACGGTGTCCACAACGCTTCTGGGCAACCTGGTCTTCGATATGAACGGCTGCAGCGCCACCCTTGATCATCTCCTTGACGGTGCGTGCAATGTTGAAAGCACCACCCCAGCCGGTGTCAATATCCACCACCAGAGGCGTGTCAACAGCGCTGGTGATGCGGCATACATCTTCCAGCACATCGTTCATGGAGGTCATACCCAGATCGGGCAGGCCGTAGGATGCGTTGGCAACACCGCCACCGGACAGATAGATCGCCTGGTGCCCCACACGCGTAGCCATCATTGCATTGTAAGCGTTGACGGTACCTACGATCTGCAGCGGCTGGCTCTCAGCCAGCGCTTTACGGAAGCGCGCACCCGCAGTCAGTTTCTCAGCCATGTTTATCCCCTTCTGGTTTGGTATCGGTATCCAGCTTGGCTTCAATATTGCGACGCGCAGCGCTGATATGGCGACGCATCAACATTTCGGCCAGCTCTTCATCCCGGGACTCGATTGCATCGATGATCTGACGATGCTCCTTGAGTGCCCGCTTGGGACGCGAGCTGGATACACTGAATTGATAGCGGTACATGCGTACCAGGTGGTAAAGATCGTCTCCCAGCAGCTCCAGCAGCTTGGAGTTCTTGCTCCCTTGAACGATGCGATAGTGGAAGTCGAGATCACCTTCCTTCTGGAAGTAGGAGCGCCCCTCGCGCTGGTCAACGGACATTTCATGCTCGTCCAGCAGCTGCTTGAGACTTTCGATCTCTTCCGTGGTCATGTTCTGGGCAGCCTGTCGACACGCCATCCCTTCAAGCGCTTCACGGACGCGGTAGATTTCGATCAGCTCATGTGCTGACAGTTGAACCACCCGTGCACCCACATGGGCCTTACGCTCCACCAGGCGCCAGCCTTCAAGACGGCGGATCGCTTCCCTCAAGGGGCCACGACTGATACCGTAGGTCCGAGCCAGCTCAGGTTCACTGATCTTGTGGCCGGGCGGTATCTCGCCTTTTACGATGGCTGTTACGATCTGCTGACACACACGGTCAGCCAAGGTCCGTACTTCGGGTTCAAGCGGCACAACCTTGCGCTGCTCTTTCTGATCACTCACGTCTTGTACAACCCTCTCAAAGATTGTCGACAATGTTTACGAAAACAAAGATACCGATGGGAATCTTGACCGTCAACATGGCCAGACTGAAAAATTGTCAACATCAGACAAAAGTCTAGGGGGATTCCCTCAGTGACTTGTCTGGTAACGCTCATACTCTTCATTCATGCTGCGGGCGATCTGCCGTGGCTTCTGAAACGGCAGCGAATGATCGGTTCCCGGCACCATGAAGTAGTGCCAGTTGGGCAATTGCTCCGCCATGCTCTGATGCAATTGATGCATCAAATCCACACTCAGGCCACCGATATAACTGCTGACATCTCCCTGAGCCGCCACCAGACCATCACGATCCAGCCGGTTGATGGCATCGGTTACCGAGTCCAGCGCATGGGCAAACCCCAATGGCCGCCTGGCCAAACGCTTGACCGCTACCGCTTCAACCTGCGCCGAGACACGCCGATTGGGTGAAATGGTATCCAGAAACTGGACGATCCCCCGCTCCTGATTGTCATCACGCAGGTGCACGGCCGCCTCCGAGTAACGCTGGCGCAGCTGCACGGTACTGTGCCAGTCCGGCCGATCCAGCACGGCGGACTCCAGCAGGTACTGCTTGCCAACCCGGTCCGGGTAGCGCTGTTTGAGCAGCATGCTGACCAGCCCACCCAGGGAATACCCCCCCAAATCAAACTGCCACCAGGCCAGGTGATCGACCAGCGCCGCCATATCGTTCACCAGCTCCTCAACCTTGAAGGCGTATTCGTTCCCGTCAGGGAAAACACTGTCGCCGGCGCCACGCAAGTCGGGAATCAGAATCTCGTGCCAATGAGACAAGTGCGCGCTGAGCAAATGCCAGGTATCCGTTCCCGCGACGCCCGCTCCGTGAATCAATAGCAGGCGACGCCCGGGCCGGGCCTGTTCGTTACGATAGATCCGGTAGCACAACGACTGATCCGGCAGCGTCAGTCGGTGCTCGGTAATCTGGCAGGGGTGTTTCATACAACTCCTCATTCATGTTGAGCGCGCAGATTATAACGGTTTGAGCACTCGCGAAGCGCGGGTGCAACAGGGTAAAATGGACGTTTTTGTTGAGGCTCGAAGGGTGATACAGCAGCGTACTCTGGACTACAGACTCAGTGCTCATGAAATTTTTGCACGCATACGTCCGCTGGGCCATCCGATACTACTGGACAGCAGCCGCCCGACCGCCACAGCCGGACGTTTCGATATTATGGCAGCCGCCCCTGATCGCGTCGTGTCCTTTTCGTCAGAAGGCCTGACCTGTGCCGATCAACAGGGCCAGCCTGTTCCGGTGAGTACGCAAGACCCCTTCACTCTCCTGCAACGGTTACTGGATGAACTGGGAACACCTCATGCCACGAACGACTGCCCTTTTAATGCGGGCCTGATCGGCATCTTCGGTTACGATCTGGGGCGTGCCATTGAACAGCTGCCGCAACAGGCAGAGGCTGACATTGATTACCCCTGGCTGCTGGTTGGCCGCTACCTCTGGGCAGTGGTGATTGACCATGATAGCGGCACCAGTCGACTAGTATGGCACTCAAAGGCTGATGACAGCATTGAACAGATTCTGGCGCTGCTGCAATCGGAACCGAACCCGGAGACATCCCCCTTCAGCCTGACGTCCGCATTCACCAGCAACCTGACGCCCGACCAGTACCGACAGGCACTCAACCGTATTGATGACTATATTCACGCCGGCGACTGCTACCAGATCAACTTTGCACAGCGCTTTGCCGCCCGTTACCAGGGCGACCCCTGGCAGGCTTACCTGAAGCTGCGCCGAGTTGCCACCACACCTCATGCGGCCTATATGGAATCCCCTGAAGGCGCCATTCTGTCCCTTTCACCGGAGCGTTTCCTGCTGGTCGAATCCGATGGCGAGGTGGAAACACGCCCTATCAAGGGGACGCGTCCGCGTGGCCATACCGAGATAGAAGACCGGACACTGGCCGCTGAACTGCAGCAGGCCAGCAAGGACCGAGCGGAAAACCTGATGATTGTGGACCTGCTGCGCAACGACCTCAGCCGCAATTGCCAGCCGGGCAGCGTCACTGTGCCCGAACTGTTCAGCATCGAGACTTACCCCAATGTTCACCACCTGGTCAGCAGCGTCAGGGGGCAATTGAAGCCGGGAGCCCGTGCACTGGGCCTGCTGCGCGACGCCTTCCCCGGCGGTTCCATCACGGGAGCACCCAAGATCAGGGCGATGGAGATCATTGACGAGCTGGAGCCTCAGCGACGCTCCATCTATTGCGGCTCAATCGGCTATATCAGCAGTTGTGGGCGCATGGATACCAGCATAACCATCCGAACCCTGCTGTGCCAGAATAGTCATGTCTATTGCTGGGCGGGCGGCGGCATCGTCGCCGATTCCGTGATTGAAGAAGAGTACCAGGAGACCTTCAACAAGGTGAATAACCTGCTGTCCGGGCTGAGCGATCAGCCCTGATTCGTGCTGTTCATCTGTGCCAGCAGGCGGTCACGCAAGGCGCTGAACGCAAGTTTTTCGTCCTTGCCAACGCCATCAGCCACCGGGATAGCCGCTTTCATGGCATCAACCGGACGGCCATTGATATGCAGTTCATAGTGCAGGTGCGGGCCAGTTGAACGCCCCGAATTACCCGACAGCGCGATTTTCTGACCTCGGCTGACCGTCTGGCCCTTGCTGACCAGCGCCCTGCTCAGATGCAGAAAGCGGGTTTTGTATTTTTCACCGTGTTCAATCACGATATACAGGCCTGCATAGGGGTGCTTGGTGACGCGTGTCACCACCCCATCCCCCGTCGCCAGTATCGGCGTTCCAATGGGGGTGGCAAAGTCGGTACCGTTGTGTGGGCGTACACGCCCGGTCACCGGGTGCTTGCGGAAGGGATTGAAACGAGAACTGAGGCGATACTTGCCCTTGGTGGGATAGCGCATGAAGGCACGAGCCAGACTGTCGCCATTCAGGTCATAGTATTGACCTTCAAAATTGAAAGCCGTCAGTTCACGCGAGCGATTGAGAATGCGCAGGCCTTCCAGCCGCGTATTGCCGGTCGCCTCTCCCTCCACATATTGCGCCGCTCGCACAACCTGAAAACTGTCGCCTGCTCGCAAATCACGCCGAAAGTTCAGCTTGTCCTGCAGCAGCGCGGATACTTTCTGAATTTCAGAGGCCGTCAACCCAGCACGCTTGGCCGACAGGTAAAAGCTGCCACTCACTTCGCCACTGACAACCTGCTCACGCCATTCACCTTCAAGCAGCACTTCGCTGTACTCGAAGGCACTGTCGTCAACACGGGAGAACAACACCTGATGCGCAGGGTTGAACCTGAGTTCAAGCTGCTCCAACTGCCCCTGGCTTAGCCAGAAGCTGAGCTTGTCGCCCGGCTTAAGGGTATCCAGTGCCAGAATGGACACGTCACTTTCCAGCACCTGGTACATGGCAGTCTGGCCGACATCCAGCATGTCAAAAATGGCGCTCAGGGTATCGCCACGCTGAATGGTGTAGGTAAAGTCCGGCACGCTGACATCAGCGGTTTGCATCGCATCCGGCAGCTCTGCCTCACTGGCAGGCTGCTTTGGAATATTCAGCTCAAGACTGGTGTGCAGAGGTTGATATGAGAAAGCCCCTAACGTTAAGGCCACTGCCGGCAAAAACAATGCGAGCATCAAGGGCTTACGCAGTACTCTCTTCATATCGACCTCTTTACGTCAGGGCTCAGATCTTCAGGTCACGCGCACTTGCTGCAACAAATGCCTGTTTCAGGTCATCAAAGTTGTGCACCGCCGGGAACTGCGGGAATTCCGCAATCACGTTCTGCGGTGCATGAAACAGAATACCCGCTTCCGCCTGAGCCAACATGCTGGTGTCGTTATAGGAGTCGCCTGCCGCAATTACACGGTAATTCAGCAGCTGGAATGCCCGCACGGACTGGCGCTTGGGATCACGCTGGCGCAGAGTATAGTCGGTAATACGACCGTCCTCATTCACTTCCAGCTTGTGGCACAGCAGAGTTGGGTGCCCCAGCTGCTTCATCAGCGGCGCCGCAAATTCATAGAAGGTGTCAGACAGGATAACCACCTGAAAGCGTTCGCGCAGCCAGTCAATAAAGTCACGCGCACCGTCCAGCGGTGACAGACGGCTGATGGTATCCTGAATCTGCGGCAGGGTCAGGCCGTGCTCATCCAGGATGCGCAGGCGCTGTTTCATCAGGACATCATAATCCGGGATATCCCGGGTCGTGGCTTTCAATTCCTCGATACCGGTTTCTTCAGCAAATGCGATCCAGATCTCGGGAATCAGTACACCTTCCAGGTCAAGACAAGCCAGTTCCACGCGGACGCCTCCAATCAGTTAGTAAAGAGCGCCACAATTTACCCTGTCAGAGTATGGCTTTCAATGCTCCGGCAGCTCCAGATCAGCAAAGAGTTCATCCACATCATGCCGATTGCTGCAGGACTGCACCTGGCGCACCAGATCAGGCGTCAGATGAGGTGCAAAGGTCTGAATGAAGTCGTACATGTAACCACGCAGGAAAGTGCCTTTGCGAAAGCCGATGCGCGTCACACTGTGCTCGAACAGATGACTGGCATCCAGCGCCACCAACCCTTCATCCTTGCCCTGCTCAAAGGCCATGGTGGCAATGATGCCAACCCCCAGACCGAGACGCACGTATGTCTTGATCACATCCGAGTCAACTGCAGTCAGGACCACCTTGGGCTCCAACCCCTTGTTCACGAATGCTTCGTCAAGCTTCGATCGGCCGGTGAAGCCAAATACATAGGTGATGATGGGCCACTGCGCCAACGCTTCGAGCGTCAGTTCCGGCAACTCCGTTAACGGATGCCCTTCGGGCACCACAACCGAGCGATTCCAGCGGTAGCACGGCATCATGATCAGGTCACTGAAGTGGGACATGGCTTCGGTGGCAATGGCAAAATCGACCGTACCGTCGGCCGCCATCTCAGAAATCTGCATCGGCGTACCCTGATGGATATGCAGGGAAACATCCGGATAATCCTTGATGAAATCATGGATGGTTTCCGGCAATGCATAACGCGCCTGCGTATGCGTCGTCGCAACTTCAAGCTTGCCCTTGCGCTCGTCGCTGAATTCCTGCGCAACCTGGCGGATGGCATCACATTTCTGTAGCACCTCGCCGGCAATTTCCAGAATCGCTTCACCTGCCGGTGTGACACGGGTCAGATGCTTACCGCTGCGGGCAAATACTTCCACACCCAACTCATCTTCCAGCAGACGAATCTGCTTGCTGATACCGGGCTGCGAGGTATAGAGACTCTGCGCAGTTGCAGACACATTCAGGTCGTGGCGCGCCACTTCCCAGATATAACGGAGCTGTTGCAGTTTCATGTTACCTCGCCCGAAGGTTATAAGTATCGAACCAATATAACATTTTAGAATAAACTGGGAAACACACCCCAAATCCGCCGACTAACGTCTGGCCTTCAGACGCCGGTTTTCTTCCTCAAGTGCCGCGATTCGATCTTCCATACCGGTTGCGCTGCCGCGCAACTTGAGCATGCTTTCTTCACTTGACTGCAGTTGCGCCCGCAGCTGCTGTTCGCGGCGACTGCTTTCCGTGACCAGCGCATCAAGCTTCAGGTTCAGCTTGTCACGCCCCTGCTCCAGCTCAGCCAGTTGCGTTTCATAACGCTTCACACGGTTCCGCTCTGCCAACAACTGCGCACTCAGCGATGCCTGCTCCTTGCTTTGCTGTGCATCTTCTGACTTCAGACGCTTGAGCTCATCATCCAGCAATCGGATCTGGTTACTCAACGTGTCAACCTTACCATCGCGACGGGCAAGCCCTTCTTGAGAAGCACGCAGCTCACGTGACAATGCTGCTTCATTCTTGCCACTTTCATCCCGCAGCTTTTCCAATGCATTACGATAGTGGCGGGTATCCACTTCAGCCTTGGCAACCGCTTCCAGCGCGTACCGCTTTTCATCCTTGATGCGTTGGTCAAACACCTTTTTGGCATCTTCATAGGTTTTGTGCAGCTGCGCCAGCTCCTGACACACATTGGCGTGCAACTGCTCCGCCTTCTGCCGCTCGGTGCGTTCCTGCACCAGCGTCTGCTGCAATTCCTTGCACTGCCCTTCCAGCCCTGAACAACGCTCTTCCATCATTTCATAGCGACGCTGCAGTTCACCAAAACGCTTTTCCAGCTCATGCATTTCGCAACGCGACTCGCGCAGGGCAACGCTGCAGGCTTCAGCTGCACTTTCAGCCGGTTGTTCCTGCAACAACTGAATCTGCGTCACCCGCTCGGTAGCCTCTTCCAAAGCCAGCTGCCAAAGACGTTGCGTGGCCCCTTGAACACTATCGGGCACCTCGCCGCTGCTGCTTGCGACCGTTGCCGTACCCAGGCGGTTCGACAACCCCCGGCGCCATTCCGCCAGTAATGCCTCGGCCTGAACCCGATCATCCACTCGGCTCTGCTCCTGAAGATCATCCAGGGCAGGGTAACGACCAACCGCAAGGGCGCGGTCGGCCGCAGCGAAAAAACGGGTTTTCAGTGACTTATCCATTAAACCTCACTCCTCACCGGAGACTTTCAGCAGCGACTCCAGCATGTTTTCCGTATCCTGATCCAAGGGGGCTGCGACAGACAGTTTTTCACCATCCGGCAGCTCGAGCTCCAGTCTGGCCGCATGTAACATCAAACGCCTGATACCCAGAGCACGAAACTGGCTGTTATCCGCATCCGGCGTATACTTCACATCCCCCACTATCGGGTGGCCGGCAAACTGGGTGTGCACACGAATCTGATGAGTGCGCCCCGTCAGTGGACGCGCCTCAATCAATGTTGCCCTGTCCTGAAAACGTCGCAACACCTGAAAGCGGGTGACCGACGGCTTGCCATCTTCGTGCACCTTAACCATACGCTCGCCGGACTTGAGTTCGAAACGCAATAGAGGTGCATCGATTACCTGCTGACGTTTTTCCCAACGCCCAACCACCAGCGCCTGGTAGATTTTCTGCACTCGCCGCTGGCGCAGGGCCTCATGCAGGAAGCGCAGCATACTGCGCTTCTTGGCGACCATGATGCAGCCCGATGTATCCCGATCCAGACGATGCACCAGTTCCAGAAAGCGACTGTCAGGACGGACCTGCCGTAACGCTTCAATCAGCCCAAGACTGACACCGCTGCCACCATGGACCGCCAGCCCTGAAGGCTTATTAATCACCAGCAGGCTGTCACTTTCATACAGAATAGCCTGCTCCAGGTGTTCGGCCAATCCGGCACCAACCGGCGCTGCTTCACCTCGCTCGGGAACACGCACCGGCGGGATACGAATAATATCGCCCGCCACCAAGCGACTGTCCGGCTTGACCCGCTTCTTGTTGACCCGAATTTCACCCTTGCGGAGGATCCTGTAGATGAGACTTTTGGGTGCGCCCTTCAGCTGAGTGCGCAAAAAGTTGTCGATTCGCTGCCCCGCTTGATCGGGATCCACTTCAACAAAACGAACCTGCTGTGTTTTTTGCTGTGTTTTTTGCGTCATGCAGACAAAATGACTCTCAATTGATGCCTTTTGGGTTAGCTGTTATATTCTACCGATGCCGCAGGCGGTTGGCTTTAGTAAATTTCAATTCCTGCAGACGGCCCGGCCAGTTACCCGGATTTTTGGGCCGCGCAAGACCCGACAGGCGGCATGTTAAAGCCGTGAAACCAAATTTTCACGCAACGCTTTCACGACCTTCGCTTGGCAGAAGGTTCAGTTGGAGGTGAAGACGCACGCTGACCCGGAACCTGCCTGACAACACACCAGCGCAGCCACAGCTATAGACAATAACGACATAGGTCTGCGTTTCCTTCACTGACGATCAGGCTTGCTCGCCGATTGCGACGCAGCCGGTAGTACACAGAGTACTGCCCATCCAAAGACTGAACTCCCGATTTCCCTCCAGGTGATCAGGGCGGAAGGCGTTGCGTTTACGAGAACGCATATAACATGAAAAGAATGCTGATCAACGCAACTCAGCCCGAAGAGTTGCGTGTCGCGCTGGTAGATGGCCAGCGCCTGTTCGATCTGGACATCGAGTCCGACAGTCGCGAACAGAAGAAAGCCAATATCTACAAGGGCCGCATTACCCGCGTCGAGCCCAGCCTTGAAGCCGCTTTCGTCGACTTCGGCGCCGAACGTCACGGCTTCCTCCCACTGAAGGAAATTGCGCGCGAATACTTCTGCAAGCAACCCGAACGCGGCCAGCGTCCCAACATCAAGGAAGTGGTTAAGGAAGGCACCGAAGTCATCATTCAGGTTGACAAGGAAGAGCGTGGCAACAAAGGTGCCGCGCTGACCACCTTTATCAGCCTGGCCGGTCGTTATTTGGTGTTGATGCCGAACAACCCGCGTGCCGGCGGCATTTCTCGCCGCATTGAAGGCGAAGACCGCACCCAGCTGAAGGAAGCCCTTTCCGGTGTCAACATTCCTGACGGCATGGGCGCCATCGTACGTACTGCGGGCATCGGCCGCAGCAGCGAGGAGCTGCAGTGGGATCTGGATTATCTGATCACCCTGTGGGATGCCATTCAGTCAGTCAACGAACGCCCCGCCCCTTTCCTGGTTTACCAGGAAAGCGATGTGGTTATTCGCGCCATTCGCGACTACCTGCGCGCCGATATTGGCGAAGTGCTGATCGACAACCCCAGCGTCTACGAACAGGCTCAACTGTTCGTGCAGCAGGTGATGCCCAGCTACGAAAGCCGCATCAAGCTGTACAAGGAACAGACCCCCCTGTTCAACCGCTTCCAGATCGAAAGCCAGATCGAGACCGCCTTCGAGCGTGAAGTCAAGCTGCCGTCTGGTGGCTCCATCGTCATCGACCCGACCGAGGCACTGGTATCCATCGATATCAACTCTGCCCGTGCGACGCGTGGTGGCGACATCGAAGAAACCGCGCTGCAGACCAACCTGGAAGCCGCTGACGAAATCGCTCGCCAGCTGCGCCTGCGTGATATCGGCGGTCTGATCGTCATCGATTTCATCGACATGACCCCGATCAAGAACCAGCGCGAGGTAGAAAACCGCCTGCGCGATGCCCTCAAGCTGGATCGCGCACGTGTTCAGATGGGTCGCATCTCCCGCTTCGGTCTGCTGGAAATGTCACGCCAGCGTCTGCGCCCCTCACTGGCAGAGTCTCGTGGCAGCGTTTGCCCACGCTGTCATGGCCAAGGCAGCATTCGCGACACTGAGTCACTGGCTCTGTCCATTCTGCGTCTTATTGAAGAAGAATCTTCCAAGGACCGCACCGCGCAGATTCGCGCCATCCTGCCGGTCAGCGTTGCCACCTACCTGCTCAACGAGAAGCGCCACGAAGTTCACAATATCGAACTGCGCCACCAGGTACGCGCCGTTATCGTGCCAAATCCGAATATGGAAACACCCCATTACGAAGTGGTGCGACTGCGCGACGACCATACGGTAACCACTACCCAGGATGCCAGCTACAAGCTGCAGCTCGAACAGGAAAGCGAACGTACCGAACCCAAGCCGGCCGCACCTAAACGCGAACAGGCTGCTGTCAAGGCGGTTGTACCGCCCACACGCGCACCGCAATCCGCGCAGGAGCCTGAAACCGTCGCATCTCCTTCAGCCGAGAAAGCACAGGCATCCTCCGCACAACCGAGTTCCGCCCCCTCTTTTGGCGAGCGCATCCTCAACTTCCTGCGCGGCCTCTTTGGCGGCCAGGGCGACACCCAGCCCAGCCAGGTCACCCCACAGCGCGATACTGAGGTCAAAGAGGCTCAGCCTGAAAGCAAGCCTGAACAGCGTGAGCGCAGCAGCAACCGTGACCGCCGCCCACGCCGCCGAGATGGTGCCGATCGTCGCCGCAAGGGCGAACGCCGTGACAAGGATGAAGTCATCACGGTTGAGCGTGAGCAGAACCTGCCCACAATTGGCGAAGCCGACAATCAGGAGAAGAAGGACGGCACAGGCCGCCGTCGTCGTCGTCGTCGCAACCGCGATGAGAACAGGACTGGCGATACCGACCAGCCAACCAGCAACAATGAGCAGACATCCAACCAGGATGATGCACAGAGCACTGCTCCGACGCCCAAGGAAGAGCCAACCAGTCGCGGGCGCGGACGTCGCCGCCGCAGCACATCTGAACGCACGGCTGCACGTACCGAGCTGCCGGAGAACATGCGTGATGCATCTGCCGAGACGGCTATTCAGACCCTGCTGGCAGAAGACAAGATCACCAACGCCACGCTTGAGCAGGCACAAGAACCATCTGCCGAAGTGACTTCCGCACAGCCGGTAACCGATACACCTGCCGACAAGGATGATGCTGCAACCGTAGCCACAAAGCAGCAGACACCAGACGGCAAGGAGGCTGAGAAGGCTGAGAAGGCTGAGAACATTAGCGCCGAAGGCGCTGCTGTCCAAAGCAGCGAAGAAACGACGGAAGCAAAATCGACCGACGCACCGTCTTCTTCAGCCGAATCTGCTGAAAAACCCAAGCGCAGCCGCCGCAACCGTCGCCCCGCCCGCGACAAGAACAAGGCGGACGCAACAGGCGAACGAAAATCCGAGCAAGACACGTCGGAACCGGCCGTGGCCGAACAGCAGACTGCAGCCCCGACGGAGGCGAAAGCCGCCACTGAGAGCGAAACAGAAAGCGCCAAGCCACAACCGACAGAAGAGCCAGAAGCAGCGAAAGCACCTTCGAGCGAACCGGAAGCAGCGCCTGCAAGCACTGCTGCAGTTGCAGATACACCTTCCGATGAGACTGAACCCCATCACACAGAGGAAGAAACAGCTGCCGCCCAGGAGCCTGCTGATATCACCGCTCAGGCGGAATCAGAACCTGAGGAGACACCTCAGACCCAAGCCAAGGCTCGCCCACGTCGCCGCGCTCGCCGCGCACCAAACGACCCGAGAGAGGTGCGCCGCCGCCAACAGGAGACCAGTGAAACGTCAAGCGACGACAGTCACTGACCCCTACCCTGCACTCCGGCAACACGCCCGGAGTGCAGGCCGATAGACAAATAAAAAGCCGCATCATCAAGATGCGGCTTTTTTACATCCGGCATAACCAGCACTCTCTGTCCGGGCCAGGAACCTACTGGCCGGGATAGAAACGCGGCTCTGGCACCAACTCAACTGCAAATTGGTCACGCACAGCCTGCTGTATTCGAGTAGCAAAGCTCTCAACATCTGAACGATGCGCTCCTCCCCAGTTCACCAGCACCAGTGCCTGCTGCGCGTAGGTGCCCACTTCACCCTCACGCACCCCTTTGAGGCCACACCTATCGATCAGCCAGCCCGCTGCCAGTTTCCACCGACCCTCAGCTTCCGGAAAGGCGACCAGATCCGGAAACTCGGCCAACAGTCTCGTATAGACTGCGGCGTCAACCACCGGATTCTGAAAAAAGCTGCCCGCGTTGCCAAGCTCAACCGGATCAGGCAGCTTGTCGCGGCGAATACGGCACACAGCCTCGAACACCTGCTGCGGTGTCGCACCCACTTCAGGCACAGCCTGACTCAGGCCGCCATATTCCAGCACCAGCTCGGGCTCGCGACTCAGGTCAAATTCAACCGCCGTGATGATATAACGCTCTGGTTCAATACTTTTGAATAAACTGTCACGATAACCAAATCGGCATGCAGCCGTATCCAGCCAGCCAAGCCGGCGCTCAGTGCGATCATAAACCTGCACAGCGTGTACACGATCCTTGAGCTCAACACCGTAGGCACCAATGTTCTGCACGGGTGCCGCACCAACTGTTCCCGGAATCAGCGCCAGATTTTCCAGCCCAAACAACCCCTCACTCAGGGCTCGCTCAACCGTGGCGTGCCAGGACTCGCCTGCTCCTACCCGAAGCCTGACTCGATTGGCCTGTTCGGCCACCCGTTGCCAACCCCTGATTTCGATTTTGGCCACCATACCCGGCACGCGATCCCCCAACACCAGATTGCTGCCGCCTCCCAGCACCAGCAATGGCTGCTGCGAAGCATCCAGCCAATCACTGAGCAACGGCAGCTGGTCGGGGTTTTCAATGCATACGAAGCTGTCTGCCCGTGCAGGCAGGGACAGTGTATTCAGATGCTGTAACGGGACATCTCGGATAACGTCGAGCACCTGACTCAAGCTCCCTGTCCCCGCAGCAGGTGACGAATCAACCCATCACTGGCTGCCTCAACAAGATCAAGCACTTCATCAAAACCCGCTTCCCCAGAGGTGTAATAGGGATCAGGAACCTCACGGGTACGGGAGGCTTCAGAAAATTCCAGAAACAGCCCCAAATGACCCTGATAGCCCTTGGGACAACGCACTCTCAGGTCACGCAGATTGGCATCATCCATCGCCAAAATATAGTCGTAGCGCTCAAAGTCGTCATCGGCAACCGCACGCGCACGCAGGTGCTCCAGATCATATCCCCGCCGTCTGGCAGCTGCCTGCGTCCTGGGATCAGGCCCCTTGCCTACGTGATAGGCCGCTGTACCTGCCGAATCCACCTCAAAGACCTGCGCAAGCCCCCGGGCCTTCAGCTTATGCTCAAAGACACCATGCGCTGTGGGTGAGCGGCAAATATTCCCGAGGCAAACAAATAGAATACGTATTGGCGTGTTCATAGGCTGTTTCCGGTTCATGCGTCTGCCATCAGCTGCGCAATACGCTCCAGATCTTCAGGCGTATCCACACCGGCAGGCGGCGTTTCATCCGCTGCGGCAACGTGAATGCCCACGCCGTTCCAGAGTGCGCGCAATTGCTCCAGACATTCTGTCTGCTCCAGTGGAGCTGGTGGCCAGCGCACAAAGTCATTCAGCATTTTTACACGATAAGCATAAAGACCAATATGACGCTGCCAGTCAAACCCTTCCGGCATAGACTGACCGTCCGTTGAATGCATGAAAGCATCTCTGGGCCAGGGAATGGGCGCACGACTGAAATACAGCGCCATACCCTTGTCATTGGTTACCACCTTGACCACGTTAGGGTTGAGCAACGCCTCCACACTCTCAATTGGCTCGGAGAGCGTCGCAATACCGGCGTCCGGCATCGCCATCAGGTTATGCGCCACCTGATTAATGATCCGGGGCGGCACCATCGGCTCATCCCCCTGCACGTTGACAACAATGTCGTCGCTGTAAAAACCCAGCTTCTGCACAACTTCCTGCAGACGGTCAGTACCCGACGGGTGATCAGCAGAGGTCATACAAACCTCCGCACCGAACCCGACAGCAACATCAGCAATACGCGGATCATCGGTCGCAACCACAACCCGCACCGCTTCACTTTCACAGGCCCGCTCATACACATGCTGCAGCATCGGCTTGCCATTCAGATCAGCCAGCGGCTTACCCGGAAAGCGGCTGGAAGCATAACGCGCCGGAATAATGACCGTAAAACTCATGACGGCTTGTGCTCCTTGAGCTTTTCTTCCGCTGTCAGCGGGCGTGCCTCTGATTCAAGCATCACAGGAATATCGTCACGAATGGGGTAAGCCAGCCCGCTGGCACGGCAGATGAGTTCATTGGTTTCCTTGTTCCACTCCAGCGGAGCCTTGGAAACCGGGCACACCAGAATATCAAGTAACTTGGGATCCATTGCGCTTTTCCGTCAGTTGGGCCGACCTGGCGGCCAGTTGATTCAGAATTTCGGTCACGAACCGTGTATCGAGCCGGGCTTCAACAGGCAGCGCCCAGGCATCTTCCGGTGGCGCGTCGATACATTTGACCGCATCCTTCTCGGTCATCAATACGGGCAAGGGAGGTTCGAAGTCCAACTGGCCCGCCTCGTACGGGGCATGATCTGCGAACGGATGTTCAATCGGATCAAACCCCAGTGTTCTTAGGGTATCAAAAAAACGCTGTGGATGACCGATACCGGCCACTGCATGTACCTGCTGCGCTGCAGGCCAGGACTCGGGCGCTCTACTGCCTTCGCCCTGCAAAGACCAGAGGTGTCCGGGTGCCAGCTGCATAACCACCGGCTGTTGCCGCAGGACCGGCAGCACGATATCCGGCGCAGGCTCGCCATTAAACACCACCCAGTCAACCAGCGACAGACGTTCGGGGGGCTCACGCAGGGGGCCTTCCGGCAGGCAGCGGTCATTACCCAGCCCTCGCTGACCGTCAATCACCGCAATCTCGATATCTCTCGGCATCGCATAATGCTGCAGGCCATCATCACTGACCAGAACATCGCAGGGAAACTGCTGCAGCAACGCCCGTGCGGCTGCCATCCTGTCGGGGTCAATAAAAAGAGGGACTCCCGTGCGGCGCACGATGAGGCAGGGCTCGTCGCCACCCTGCACTGGAGGTGTGTCAGCCTGAACATGGAAAGGGTATTGCCCGGGGCTGGCACCATAACCACGACTGATAACACCCGGCGTGTAGCCCGCCTCACGCAGCTGCTCGATCAGCGCGATAACCAGCGGCGTCTTGCCAGTACCACCGACGCTGATATTGCCCACGACTATGATCGGCACCGGAAACGCAGCTTCACCCGGCTCCAGATAACGCCGCTGCCGCGCAATTCTGCGTCTGACCATCAGGGTAAAAAAAGCAGAAACGGGGCGCAGGCATTTAAGCCAGAGCGCCCCGCTATACCACGCGTCCTGCAGAGATTTCACTCAGTATCGACCTGCTGTGTAGTGATACTCAAAGAGGAAAAGCCCAGCTCACCGGCCACATCCATCACGGTCACGACCGACTGGTGTGTTGCCAGTGCATCGGCCGTGATAATGAACGGCAGGTTCCGCTTGTCACCTGATACCTTCAACAGCGCCCGTTTCAACGTAAGCGGCTCGCTGTTGACCAGCGCCTGGTCATTGATCGAATACTGGCCATCCGCTCCCACTATCACTTCAATGGATTCAACCTCATCCACCATCAGACCGGTCTCTGATGCTTCGGGCAAACTGATACTGAGATGTGATTCTCGCGTAAAGGTTGTCGTGATCATGAAAAAGATCAGCAGCAGAAACACCACATCAATCAAGGGTGTGATGTTGATGCTGATATCTTCACGTCGTTGGCGTTGAAATTTCACGTCATGCCCCCGCCATCAGCGAATGTCGACTTCGCGATCACCATGGATAGCCTCGACCAGCTTGACCGATTCCTGTTCCATCGTCAGCACAAGCGTGTCGATGCGACGCTGAAAGTAGCGATGCATCACCAGTGCGGGAATGGCCACCGAGAGGCCCGCCGCCGTGGTAATCAGGGCTTCGGATATACCGCCCGCCAGAATACTGGCATTACCGGTACCCTGCACCATGATTTCCATGAAGACCTTGATCATCCCGATCACCGTGCCCAACAGACCCAGCAGCGGCGAAATGGCAGCAATGGTCCCCAGCGGGTTGAGAAAGCGCTCAAGATCATGCACCACATGGGATGCTTCCTCTTCGATGCTTTCCTTCATGATTTCACGGCTGTTACCGGAATTGTTCAGACCAGCAACGATAACACGCCCCAGAGGGCTGCCATTGCGTATGACCTTCAATCGCTCGGCCGTCATGGTTCCACTGCGCGTCAGCTCCCAGACTTCGACCAGCAATCCGGCTGGTGTAACAAGCCCGGGGCGCAGCACCAGCAGCCGATTTGCACAAATCGCCAGCGCCAGAATGGAACAGGCCACGATTGGCAGCATCAACCAGCCACCGGCAAAAAGTATCTCAAACACCTGATATCACCTCCTGTTAATCGCGCTCACTTTAGCACAGCACCCGGTACAGGAATAGCGAGTTAACCGGCTGTCCAGTAACGCTTTTTCGTCTTTCTGCGCTGGCTCAAGGAACAGCCGTCTGCCGTTGCCGACAAACGTATCGCCCCGGCATCTGCGGTGTTGTGCCAGACACTGCCCTGATGCCCGATTCGCTCCAGCACTTCCGGGTGCGGGTGGCCAAAGCGGTTGCCATACCCCGCACTGACCAATACCGCCTCGGGCTGCACCTGTGCCAATAGCTCGGTACTGGTCGAGTCTCGACTGCCATGATGACCGGCAACCAGCCAGACATGTGGGTCTATATGGCCTGCAGACAGCAAGCGATACTCGCCACTGACACTCAAGTCACCGGTAATCAGCACACCACAGTCGCGCGAACGCACACTCAAGACACAGGAGCGCTCATTGGAAGAACGGGCTTCAGCCTGACCCACAAATGCTGGCATGATGTTAAAACTGACCTGCCCCAGTTGCCACTCGTGATCACGACAGTCCCGACTGCCATTTCTGAGTTCAGGTTCACCCGCCAGAACACGCTTCACCTTGAGCTGCTGCCTCAACACGTCGTAACCACCACTGTGATCCAGATCATCATGACTGAGAACCAGCGAGTGCAGCCGGGTAATATTTCTGGCCCGCAGATAAGGCATAACCGTATGCATAAAGACCGCTCCACCTCCTCTAAAGCCCGGCCCGGTGTCATACAGCACCGTACCTTCCGCCGTTCGAATCAGAATTGCCTGTCCCTGCCCCACATCGAACACCCAAGCCTCGAATTCACCTGATGCTGGCTGTAGTGACGGGCTCCAGATCAGCGGCAAAAGCACAGCCGCTGCCAGCAGACGGTATAGGTTCCCCAACGGCAAGAGCATGACGGGCACCAGCAACAGTGCCAGCACAACGGCCCAGCTGGAGGGTTTGGGCACCGCCAGATACAGCCCGGGGGCCTGCGCAGCCCAGTCAAGCACTAGCCAGAAAGCCGTCAGGACGGATTCCAGCGCCCAGGCCAGGCTATCTGACAGGAACGCAGCCGTAACCGAAAACGGCAACGACCAAACCAGCAATGTCATGAGCGGCACCGCCACCAGATTGATAACAATCGCCAACGGGTTGAATTGCTGGAACAGCAACGTCATCAGGGGCAGCATGCCGATAAACAGTGTGAGCTGTACCTTCAGCCAGCCCTCGGCCCAGGCTGACCAGCCCTTACGGTGACTGCGACCCTTAACAACAGCAATAATCAGCGCCACCGCAGAAAAAGAGAGCCAGGCCCCGGGCTCAAGAATGGCCAGCGGCTGCCAGGTCAACACCAGCATCAACGACCAGCGCCAGCGCTGCCATACATCCAGCTGTAGTAATTTCCATCCACCCAGCACAAACACCAGCATCATCAGCCAGGCTCGTTGCACCGGCAGCCCCCAGCCCGACAGCCAGGCATAAATCGTCACCAGCAGCAGGGTCAGGCAGATAGGCACCAGGCGTATTGCCTTTCGACAACCACACAGCCGTGCTGCCAGCGCACCCAACACACGCCCCAGCAGCCAGGCAAAACCACCTACCACGGCCACATGCAGGCCACTGACAACCATCAAATGGGCTGTACCCGTGACTCGCATCGCCTGCCATTCGGCTTCACCGAAACCACTGCGGTTTCCCAGCACAATCGCGCTCAGGGTCGCTGCTGCCTGCGTGCTGAACCGGCCATGAAACGCATCATAAAGCCGCTGGCGCAGCCCGGCAGGCGAGACCCTGGCGCCAGACCGATGCTCCAGCAACTCCCGCACGTACCCTCTGGCATCCACACCCTGCGCAAGATAACGGCGCTCGGCATCAAATGCATCAGGATTATTCAGCCCTCTGGGACTCCGAACCCTCACCCGAGCCCTGACCCAATCGCCCGCCCCCAGCCTTTCTTCCGGGTCGTAATAACTTAGGCGTACACGCCTGAGATGGCCTGCCGCCTCTTCATGCTCCGTTGCCACACCCCGCACGGTCAGCGTCATACTGATACGACCCCGGCTGTACTCCGGTATCGTTTCAACAACGCCAAACAGCTCCAGATCCAGCGACGGCTGGTTCAAACGGTGCTGCAGCTGCCAGGCTCCATAACCTGAAGCAACCAACAGCCCTGCCAGCGTGCACAGTAGAGGTATACGAATGCGCCTGACCAAGATCCCCGGCAACAACAGAGCCAGACAAGGCAGCACCCACATCAATGAGGGCAAGAGTGCCGGAACCGTGATTCCGGCCAAATAAGCGATCATCCTTGATCCTTAGAGTTGGCTTAACCAGCATCAGGCGGCATAATGAGGCCACCTTATGAGAGTTGTATGCAGTCTCCCCCGATGCCGCGCAAGCTAATACGCAAATACATGCCTGATGAGCGCACGCTGCGCAGCCATCGCCATTTAAACTGGCTGGGTCGTCATCTGCATGATCCCAACCTCTGGCATCTGACCCGCAAGTCTGTAGCCCGCGCATTTCTTGTCGGTATCATGTGTGCTTTCATGCCCATTCCGGGCCAAATGATTGTTGCAGCCATCCTTGCCATCTGGTTATCCAGCAACCTGCCCATTTCCGTTGGCCTGGTATGGATTACCAACCCACTGACCATGCCACCCATTTTTTATGCCTGCTATCGACTGGGACTCTGGGTGTTGGGAACCGAAAGCGCCCTGGGACAGGCGCAAGAGTGGTCACTGGAAACTATCCAAAACGAAATTTCCGCGATCTGGTGGCCCCTGATTACGGGCAGTTCCATCTGCGCCGTCGTATTCGGAGTGCTGGGTTACTTCGCGATCAGCCGCTTCTGGATATGGCACGTTAACCGCAGTTGGCGCAAACGCATTGAACAGCGCAACCAGCGCTCATCCGACTGATATATCCCATACCAGCCCAAGCGCATTCCGCTCCTGCAGGCATACCAATGCCGATGCATGGGACACTGCGTGCAGACAGCAGGTTACTCCCACGCCCCACACCCAGACATTGAATCAGCTAGACGCTTCTGAGTGTTCCGTCTACCAGCTCAAGGGTACGATCCATTTCGCGAGCCAACACCAGGTCGTGAGTAACCACGACAAAAGCAATACCCAGCCGCTTGTTGAGATCATTGAGATAGTTCTGCACATCAGCAGCTGTATGGCGATCCAGGTTGCCGGTCGGCTCATCCATCAGGACGCAGGCAGGCTCGTTCACCAATGCCCGGGCAATAGCGACACGCTGACGCTCACCGCCACTGAGCTTGGACGGTTTGTGACCAAGCCTGTGAGACAGGCCCACATGCTCCAGCAACTGCTCTGCGCGAGCACTGGCTTCTGCCGGCTTGACCTTGGCCAGCATTAAGGGCATAGCCACATTTTCCAGCGCGGTAAACTCATGCAACAGATGATGAAACTGATATACAAAGCCCAGCGCCTGGTTACGCAACTTCGAGCGGCGGCGCTCATTGATATCGTACAGCGACTCACCCGACACTTTGACAACGCCCTGATCCGGGGTATCCAAGCCACCCAGGATATTCAACAGCGTACTCTTGCCACTGCCCGAACTGCCGAGAATAGCAACCCGCTCACCTGCTGCGACTTCGACGGCTACATCCTTGAGAATTTCGACTGGCTTGTCACCTTCACTAAAGGTTTTGCAAAGCCCCCGAGCACTCAGTACTACCTCATTCATAGCGCAGAGCCTCCGCCGGTTGAGTTCGAGATGCACGCCAGGCCGGATACAAGGTAGCAACAAAACTAATCGCCAGCGCTGCCAGCGTGATCATACCGACATCAGACCAGATCAGCTCCGACGGCAGATAGCTGATGAAGTAAACCTCGGCCGACAGGAACTGAATGCCCAGCAGCCGCTCAACCCCAGCCACCAGGTCGGTCACCGTTAACGCCAGGGTCACGCCCAGCGCCACCCCCAGTGCAGTACCGATCAGCCCAATCAAGATGCCCTGCACCATGAAGACTCGCAGAATTACACCTGGCGTCGCGCCCATGGTACGCAGAATGGCGATATCGGACTGCTTATCGGTCACCACCATCACCAGCGTCGAGACGATATTGAATGCCGCCACAAACACGATCAGCAGCAACAACAGAGCAATCATCCGTTTCTCCATCTGAATGGCCTGAAACAGATTGCCGTGCGTACGTGTCCAATCATTGATATACAGTGCCTGGGGCTGTTGCATCGCAACCTGGCGTACCAGTTTCGGTGCATCGAACAGGTCTTCAAATTTCAGTCTCAAACCATCTATCTGCCCTGCTGCCATCCGCTTGATACGGGCCGCATCGCCGATATGGATATAGGCCAGGTTGGCATCAAGTTCGGCACCCACGGAAAAGATGCCACTGACTTCAAAGCGCTTCAGTCGCGGCACCACGCCCGCCACGCTGATCGAGGCTTCCGGCAGTACCAGCGTGACACGATCACCGACACCTACACCCAGAAAACGGGCCAGTAGCTCACCCAGTACGATACGGTATTCACCGGCGGCAAGCTGATCCAGCGAGCCCTCATCCATGTGCAGCCCCAGGATGGAGACGTTTGGCTCCAGAGCCGGGTCGATACCATTGATCAGTACACCCTGAACGCGGCCACGGCTGGTCAACATGCCCTGCGCCTGAATATAGGGGGCCACACCTTCTACGCCCGGCGCGACAGAGACCTCATCACGCAATTGCTTCCAGTTATCCAGCCCTTCATTGCCATAACCACTCATGGTGGCATGCGGCACCATACCGAGAATGCGCTGACGCAACTCACGGTCGAAACCGTTCATGACGGAAAGGACAAGAATCAGTGCCGCCACGCCCAGCATCAGGCCAAGCATGGACACCAGCGAAATAAAGGATATGAAGTGGTTGCCGCGTTTGGCTGCGGTATATCGCAGCCCGACAAAAAGTGATAGTGGTCTGAACATGGGCAGGATTAAACCACAGTTGAGTGCGCAGCTCTAACAGAATTATGTGTTTGTTGCATATACTGGTTATCAGTGATCCTGAATGGCGACGAGGAGGCTTGAATGACGGAAAGACGTCAGTTCTACCGCATCGAACACCCGGTGGTCATTGATTCTCAGTGCGTCAGTGACGAACAAGTCCAACATTCGGCTCGCCCTGACCAGTTCAAGGTATCGCCGTTTTTTCTGTTGCAGGCGCAACTGAGAGATCTGGAAACGGAAGCAGCCCACTGCCTGCATCGACTGGGGGAACAGTCACCCGCCACCGAAGCCTGCTATCGAACGCTGAACCGCAAGATCGATTTGATCGCACGGACACTCGCAGCTGACAGCTTCAAGCTGGATCAGGGCGAAACCCAGTTCGTCAGCCTCAGTGAGGGCGGGCTCAATTTCACCAGCAACCAGGCAATTGATGTGGGCCAGGCATTGGCGCTCAAACTGGTATTTCCCGATTCACTGCTGGGCCTGCTACTCTATGCCCGCGTCACACGGTGCCAGTCACGCGTGAACGCATCAGGCCATGAAATCGGTGTCGAGTTCCTGCGCATGCCGGAGAGCTGCCGCACCCAACTCGCTCGCCTCATACTCGAAGCCCAGGCCAAACAACGCCAATACACCCTGGAAAGCAATACATGAGTCACAAACCCCTGAACACCCCCTACCCCAAACTGTACCTGTGTGCCACCGGCGCCGGTTTTGCCGGCCTGATCGGCTGGTTTTTTATCGGTCGCACGCTCGGCATTCTCGATTGGGCCACTCAACTGCTGCCGGAATCCCACGCCGGTGCAGGCCTGATGCTTGGTATCATGCTGATGATGGCACCCGGTTTCTTTCTGTGGAAACTCTACAATCGCTGGATCGAACAGCGCCTGCAGGTACGCGGCCGCTTCCTTGAAGATGACGTCTATCTGCCACCCGAATCGGACACAAAAAAACCGGACTGAACAGCCCGGTTTTTTTTCATTCCTGACCGCGTTCCGCGTTACAGGTTAGCGATGCGGTTCAGACCGGAAATGGCCGCCACTCGATAGGCTTCAGCCATGGTGGGGTAGTTGAAGGTCGTGTTGATGAAGTACTTCAACGTGTTCGCTTCGCCTTCCTGACGCATGATCGCCTGACCGATATGGATGATCTCGGACGCCTGGTCACCAAAGCAGTGAATGCCCAGAATCTGCAGCGTTTCACGGTTGAACAGAATCTTCAGCATGCCCACCGGCTCGCCGGAGATCTGTGCACGCGCCGTATCCTTGAAGAACGCCTGGCCTACTTCATAGGGCACACACTCGGATGTCAGCTCCTCTTCAGTTTTACCGATAGAGCTGATTTCTGGAATGGTGTAGATACCTGTGGGCACATCATTGATGTAACGGAAATCATCTGCCGTCAGCATGTCTGCAGATGCCGAGCGCCCCTGGTCCAAAGCGGCGGACGCCAGGCTGGGCCAGCCAATTACGTCACCCACGGCGTAGACACCTTCGGCTTCGGTACGATAATGCTCGTCAACCGTCACCTGACCACGGCTGTTTGCTTCCAGACCGATATTCTCCAGCCCCATTCCCTTGGTGTTGCCGGTACGGCCGTTACACCAGAGGAAGGCATCAGCGCGCAGCTTCTTACCGGATTTCAGACTGATAGTGACACCGTGCGCATCGCCGGTTACCGCTTCGTATTCCTCATTATGGCGAATTTTCACTGCGTTATTGCGCAAGTGATAGCTCAGCGCATCCGAGATTTCATCATCCAGGAACGACAGCAGGCGATCACGGGTATCAATCAGATCGACCTTCACCCCCAGACCACTGAAGATGGAGGCGTATTCACAGCCGATGACACCAGCACCGTAAATGACCAGCGTGCGCGGCGTGTGACTCAGCTTGAGAATCGTATCCGAGTTGTAGATACGCGGATGAGCAAAGTCGATATCCGGCGGGCACCAGGGGCTTGAACCCGTTGCCAGCACAAAGTTTTTTGACCTCAGGGTTTCACGACCACTGTTGACACCTTCAACCACAACCTCACCCGGTTTGCTGAAATTGGCACGGCCAAAGAATACGTCCACGCGATTGCGTGCGTAAAAATTGGTACGCAGCATCACCTGGTTGGAGATGACCTTTTCCGCACGCTTCAGCACTTTCGGGAACGAGAACCAGCGTGGCTCGCCAATATCACGAAACATCGGGTTGGTATTGAACTCGATGATCTGCTTGACTGAATGACGCAATGCCTTGGACGGGATGGTGCCCTTATGGGTGCAGTTGCCGCCAACCGTGTCCTGCTCTTCGACAATGGCGACCCGGCGTCCGTGTTTGGCTGCATTGATGGCAGCCCCCTCTCCCGCAGGACCTGATCCGATTACCACGACATCATAGTCATATACAGCCATTACTTTCCCCTTAATTGATCACCCAAGTGTCGAATGCCACCCGCTTGCGCAGCATCCGACCAGCTTAAAGGTGACAGTTACAACAACCTATTAACCTTTAGATTTAAGCTCGTAGGCAAGCTCAGCCGGTGCAGCATCACGCTCGTTCTGCTTGCGCTCCTGCTCTTCATCACATTTGCTGGGGTTGCCGCCACAGATGTCGCAGACGGTATCCATACCCAGCGCACTCATGCCGCCGCATGAGCCCTTGATCGGCTTGCGGCCCAACAGCACACCGACGGACATGGCTGTCACGATCAGCAGCAGAGCAGCAAAGGTCAGGATCATCGTATCCATTTTCCCTCCGTTTATTTCATGTACTGCGCAAAACCGGGCGTATGACGGGTTTGAAACCCTTGATCGGCCTTGCTGATAAAGAAGGCATCTATGCCTTGTTCAAGGGCAAAATTGTACCCCTCTTCCTCGCCCATCACCATCAGGGCAGTCGCCAATGCGTCCGCTTCGGCACAGGTTGGCCGAATCACCGTTACCGATGCCAGACGATGAGTAATGGGGCGAGCCGTACGCGGATCTATCGTGTGCGAGAAACGCACTCCGTCTTCTTCGAAGTAGTTGCGATAGTCACCCGAGGTTGCCACCGCACCCGCCGTAACCGAGATCACGTCCTGCACACTGCGCTCACCGGCACTAGGGGTTTCAATTGCCAAGCGCCAGGGTTCACCACCGGGCTTGCCGCCCTTCGCACGCAGCTCGCCACCGATTTCAACCAGATAGTGCTCAACGCCACGCACTTCCAGCACTCGGGCCAGTTCGTCCACACCATAGCCCTTGGCGATGGCAGACAGGTCGATATACTGCTGACCGGCCTTGGTCAGTTGCAGCGCTTCCGGCTCCAGGTGCACAAAGCGGTAGCCTATTCTGGCCTGCAACGACTGAATCTGTTCATCTTCGGGTGCATGGGTGATGCGGCCATCAGGACCGAATCCCCACAGATTGACCAGAGGCCCAACCGTTACATCAAAGGCACCGCCGGTCAGATTACTGATACGCTGAGCTTCCTGCAGCACCTGCATCAGTTCAGGACTGACCACCATCTCTTTGCCAGGCTCTGTTTTGTTGAGGACCGACAGTTCAGAATCATCAATATAAGTCGACATCTGTTGATTGATCCGGCTGAGCAGAGCACCCACTTCGGTTTTCACCTGATCAACGTCGACGTCGGACTCGGCAACCCACTTCATACTAAAGCTGGTTCCCATGGTCAGTCCGTCAAAGCCGACCACCTGCTCTTTGGGCGCCTGATTGCACCCCAGCATCCCAAAAACAAAAACGGCCAGCAGCGAAGCTGCCAGCCATTTTGTCAGACGTATCTGATTAGCCATCAATATCAGCCACCGAAGTCATCCAGCAGGATATTGTCAGGCTCGACACCCATGTCTTCCAGCATCTTGATAACAGATGCGTTCATCATGGGCGGACCACACATGTAGTACTCACAGTCTTCCGGCGCATCGTGATCACGCAGGTAGTGTTCGTACAGCACGTTATGGATAAAGCCTGTGTAGCCGGTCCAGTTATCTTCCGGCTGCGGATCAGACAAGGCCAGGTGCCAGGTGAAGTTCTCGTTCTCTTCCGCCAGCTTGTCGAACTCTTCAACATAGAAGGCTTCACGCACGGAGCGAGCACCGTACCAGAAGGAGATCTTACGCTTGGAGTTCAGACGCTTGAGCTGGTCAAAGATGTGTGAACGCATCGGCGCCATACCGGCACCACCACCGATGAAGACCATCTCATTGTCGGTTTCCTTGGCGAAGAATTCACCGAAGGGTCCGTACACAGTGATCTTGTCACCCGGTTTGAGGCTGAACACGTAAGACGACATCTGGCCCGGCGGAATGCCCTGGCTGCCCGGAGGCGGCGAAGCAATACGGATGTTGAACTTAACAACACCGCGCTCTTCCGGGTAGTTGGCCATGGAGTAAGCACGGATAACCGTCTCATCAACCTTGGACACGAACTGCCACATGTCGAACTTGTCCCAGTCGCCACGGAACTCAGGCTGGATATCAAAATCCTTGTAGTTCACAACGTGAGGCGGCGCTTCCAGCTGTACGTAACCACCAGCACGGAAGTCCACGTTCTCGCCTTCCGGCAGACGCAGGGTCAGTTCCTTGATGAAGGTTGCCACGTTCGGGTTGGACTCGACGGTGCACTCCCACTTCTTCACACCGAAGACATCGTCTTCAACGTGAACTTTCATGTCCTGCTTGACGGCAACCTGGCAGGACAAGCGCCAACCTTCCTTGCCTTCACGCAGGGTGAAGTGAGATTCCTCGGTCGGCAGCATGGAACCACCGCCCTCGGTTACCTGACATTTACACTGGGCACAGGTACCACCACCACCACAGGCAGACGCCAGGAAGATACCCTTGTCGGCCAGCGTCTGCAGCAGCTTGCCACCCGCCGGAACGGTGATCGATTTTTCCGGATCATCGTTGATTTCGATGGTCACATTGCCGGAG
>Ga0193959_1000131_pt1 | contig 29309 bp, 19 predicted proteins | sample FB_2_MG_FD_140333 | JGI IMG/M metagenome (GOLD analysis project Ga0193959, IMG submission 140333) | Microbial mat bacterial communities from the Broadkill River, Lewes, Delaware, United States - FB_2_MG | ecosystem: Environmental > Aquatic > Freshwater > River > Microbial mats | place: USA... | reverse complement strand
ATAAGAACAATAGCAAATATTCTTAATCGATTTGAAATTTTATATTCCATTTATATAATCTTTATCTAAATCTTACTTTTCTAAATCTGCTTTCAGTTTCTCAACGTAAGCTACTACTTGCCAGCGCTCAGTCTCGTTCAATTGGTTAGCATAAGAACCCATTGTGTTTTTACCGTAATAAATAACGTGGTAAATACTTCCTGTAGTAATTGCTCTTCCTACATCATCGTAAGAAGGAACCCCTAAAATCTTTTCGCGTTGAACCAATTTACCTTTACCATCTCCTTTGTTACCATGACAAATTCCACAGTAAATGTCATATAGTATCTTACCTTCTGTATAATCTACTTGTAAAGAATCTAAAGGACTTTTTAAATTCGCTTTTGCATACGCAAAACCTTCATTTGTATTTTCAATTTCAAAAGGCATAAAATCACCTCTTGGTATTGATCCTTCTGCAGGTAATTGGGCTTCTACACCATTTTTAAATGCGTCAGATTCTTGATATGTTTCATAACCAACTGACTCATACATGTTTGGCATATATTGGTAATTGGGTCTAGAGTTCTTTTGGCAAGACACAAAGCTTACCAATAATACTAATGCTACGATATATTTTGTGGCTATCTTCATATTAATGTGCATCTTCATCTTTATCAACAATATTTATCTCAACAGCTCCTGTTTCTTGTAACAATGCAGTTAATGAATCTTCATTATTATGCACAGCAATTTCCATTAAGAAATGGTCATCTGTAGTTCTTGGGTCAGGGTTTTCTGCTTTTTTAAACGGCCACATTCTACTTCTTAGGTAAAAAGTTATAACCATTAAGTGAGCTGCAAAAAACACTGTAAGCTCAAACATAATTGGTACAAATGATGGCATATTCTCAATATAACTAAAGCTTGGCTTACCTCCAATATCTTGAGGCCAATCTTCAATCATTATAAAATTCATCATTACAATAGCTACAGTTAAACCAACACAACCATATAAAAAAGCTGTTATTGCTAAGCGTGTAGGCGCTAATCCCATTGCCTTGTCTAGTCCATGAACTGGAAAAGGTGTGTATATCTCTTCAATGTGATGTTTTTCTGATCTAACCGTTTTGACGGCTGACATTAGTACATCATCATCTGTATAAATAGCATGAATTACTCTCGAAGCTTCCATAGACTATATTAGTTGTTTAATAAATTTTTAGCTTGTCCTGACCAATCATCACGTTCTGCTCTTCCTGGGAAAGAACCTGTAATTGCATCTAACAAGTCATATTCTTTTTTCGTCATCTTACTTACCTGAAGGAATGTGTAAATACCTATACTATTTAACACCTCTTCCATCTTTGGACCAATACCATTTATTTTCTTTAAATCGTCTGCAGTACCTGTTGTGGCATCAAACGCTCCAATAGTACCTAAAAGGTCATTTACTTTAGTAGAATTATCTTCCGATGAAACCACTGGTTTTGTTGGTGTAATAGTATTGGCAGCTAAATTTGATGTTCTAGCATCTGCTCCTGTTCCAACTAAACTATCACCGCGTTCTCTAATGTTTTTATAACGCTCTCCAGATGATTTTAAAATTGTTTTTACTTCTGCTTGTGCTATTACAGGGAATGTACGAGAATACAGTAAAAATAATACAAAGAAGAAACCAATTGTTCCAATAAAAATTCCAATATCTACAAACGTTGGTGAAAACATAGACCATGATGATGGTAAATAATCTCTATGTAATGATGTTACGATAATTACGAAACGCTCAAACCACATACCAATGTTTACAACAATAGAGATAAAGAAAGAAAACATGATACTTGTTCTTAATTTCTTAAACCACATAAACTGAGGTGAGAATACATTACAAGACATCATTGCCCAATATGCCCACCAATAAGGTCCTGTTGCTCTATTTAAGAATGCATATTGTTCGTACTCTACTCCAGAATACCATGCAATAAATAACTCAGTGATATAAGCCACACCAACTATAGAACCTGTAATCATTATTACAATGTTCATTAATTCTATGTGTTGTACTGTTATATAATCTTCAAGATTACACACTTTTCTCATAATAATAAGAAGCGTGTTTACCATAGCAAATCCAGAGAATACTGCACCTGCAACAAAATAAGGTGGGAAAATCGTTGTATGCCAACCAGGAATAACAGATGTTGCGAAGTCAAAAGATACAATAGTGTGTACAGAAAGTACTAAAGGAGTTGCTAAACCTGCAAGTACTAAAGATACTTCTTCAAAACGTTGCCAATCTTTTGCTCTTCCAGACCAACCAAAACTTACTAAAGCGTATATTTTCTTTTGGAAAGGCTTAACTGCTCTATCTCGTAACATAGCGAAATCTGGTAATAAACCTGTCCACCAAAATACAAGTGATACTGATAAGTACGTAGAAATCGCGAATACATCCCAAAGTAAAGGTGAGTTAAAGTTTACCCATAACGAACCAAATTGATTTGGTATAGGTAATACCCAATATGCTAACCATGGACGACCCATGTGAATAATTGGAAATAAACCCGCTTGAACTACTGAGAAAATAGTCATGGCTTCCGCAGAACGGTTAATTGCCATTCTCCATTTTTGACGGAAGAGTAAAAGTACTGCAGAAATTAAAGTTCCTGCGTGACCAATACCAACCCACCAAACGAAGTTAGTAATATCCCAAGCCCAATTTACAGTCTTATTAAGACCCCAAACTCCAATACCGGTAGATACGGTATAAATAATACAACCTATTCCCCAAAGGAATGCGACCAACGCAATGCTGAAAACTATCCACCATGATCTGTTGGCTTTACCTTCAACTGGTCTTGCGACATCAACAGTAACATCGTGATACGATTTTTCTCCTGTTACTAATGGTCTTCTAATAGGTGCTTCGTAATGAGACGCCATTCTTTATTGTTTAAATGTTGATTTGTTTAAATGCTAAAAGCTGTTGTTTATTTCAACTTCTAACTATTTAACTTTTTATTTAGTTATTTATGCTTTTGATGTATTTCTCACCTTTGTCTGATAGATTACGTTTGGTTTTGTACCTACGTATTCTAGCAAATGATACATACGATCATCTTCTTTTAATGCTGAGATTTTACTCTCCTTATCATTAATATCACCAAACACCATCGCTCCGTTTCCACATGCCGCAGAACAAGCTGTTTGGAATTCTCCATCTTTAACTTCTCGTCCGTCACGCTTAGCATCAAGAATTGTTTTTTGTGTCTTTTGAATACACATAGAACATTTTTCCATTACACCACGAGAACGCACTACTACATCTGGATTTAATACCATACGCCCTAAATCATCATTCATGTAGTAATCAAACTCATCATTCTTATTGTATAAGAACCAGTTAAAACGACGTACTTTATAAGGACAGTTGTTTGCACAGTAACGTGTACCTACACAACGGTTATAAGCCATGTGGTTTTGCCCTTGACGACCATGAGCTGTTGCAGCAACAGGACAAACTGTTTCACAAGGTGCATGATTACAATGCTGACACATTACTGGTTGAAATGCTACTTGAGGATTTTCTGCAGGATTTTCCATCTCTCCAAAGCCTCCTAAAGATCCATTATCTCCAAATAAACCAGAGAAACCATCTTTTTTAGCATCATCCGATTCAAATGTATCTTGATGAGAATAATATCTATCAATACGCAACCAATGCATATCTCTACTACGTCTCATTTCTGATTTACCAACAACAGGAACGTTATTTTCTGCATGACATGCAATTACACATGCTCCACAACCCGTACAGGCGTTTAAGTCTATTGATAAGTTAAAGTGATGACCTATAGAACGATCAAACTCATCCCATAAATCTACATCTGGAGATGTTACAGGTGTTTCTATATGATTAAGAGATACAACAGGAACTGCATTCCAGTGCTTCTTATCTTTTGTATTAAAGACTTCTAAAGTAGTTTCTTTAATAATATCTCCACGTCCCATTAAAGTATTATGCAACTGTACACAAGCAAATTCGTGCTCACCAGAAGCTTTTTCAATAGTAACGTTTTGAACTGAATTGAAATTTTGGTATAACGGATAAGCGTTAACACCTGTTTTCATTTCTTCTTTTAAACCTTTTGATGTTCTTCCAAAACCGAAAGATAAACCAACAGATCCTTTTGCTTGTCCTGGCTGAATGATTACTGGTACTGTAATTGCTTCTGCTCCATTAACTGAAACTTTTGCATAACTACCATTTAACCCACCATTAGCTACATTCCAATTTTTCAACTCTAACCTATCAGCATCTGCCTGAGAAACTGTTAAGTAATTATCCCAAGTTGTTCTTGTAATAGGATCTGGAAATTCTTGTAACCATGGGTTGTTAGCTTGTTGACCATCACCCATTCCTGTCTTGGTATAAAGCAATAATTCCATTGCGCTACCTTTAGCCGAACTTGCTAAAGCTCTTGCGGCTTCACCACCAGATAAAGCTGAAACTGAACCTCCTGCAACTGAACCACCATTGTTAACAGTAGTTGCTGTTGTGTTTGTTACATATTCGTCCTTATCTTCATCTTTTATACCAACTCCTACAGCAACATCATGAATAACGCCACCTAGGAAGGTTCTATCTTTTTTATCTTTTAACGCTGTTGTGGTTTCTGTACTTGTTGAAGAACTATTTCCACCATTCTTTGCAGAACTAGACACGAAAACACCATCTTGAACCGCCTTATTAAATGACGCACCACCTAATATATTTGTTGTCCAATATGATTTTAAGAAGTCTCTATATGAACCTGACTTATCTGTCCAACCCATTAATACCTCTTGAAATTGCTTAGTGTCAAATAACGGACGAATTGTTGGTTGCATCATTGAGTAATGACCAGCTTTCATCTCGATATCTCCCCATGATTCTAAATAATGAGGTGCTGCTGCGATATATTGACAATTAGTTGACGTCTCATCTTGTTTCATTGAGAACGCAATTGACAATTCTGTTTTTGCAAGACCTTCTGAAAAATCAGAAGCATTTGGCAATGTATATATTGGATTAACACCATTCATGATGATAGCTCCAACTTTTCCTGCTTTCATATCAGAAACCAATTGCATAACTGCTTTATCGCTTCCTTGTCTTGTTTTTATTGTTGTTTTAGGGTCAAATGCCTTACTCTTTAAGTAAGTATTTAACTCTAACACTACAGTTTGTGCATTTACATCTTGTATACCTGTAACCACAACGGCATTGCTACCGGCTTTGCTAATCTCTTTAGCTGCTGCTTTAACGGCTGCGTCTAATCCTTCAGGAAGCTTAGCACCACCAGCAGAATTTCCAGTGACTTCACTGTATAATTTAGCTAAAGCTATTTTTTGCTGACTTGGTGTTAATGGCACACGCTTATCTGCATTTGCACCAGATAATGACATATTAGATTCAAACTGAATATGTCTAGACATCTTACCATCTTCAGGAATACGTTTTTTAGCATAAGCAGACTCAAAGCCTCCACCTTGCCAATCTCCTAAGAAATCAGCTCCAATAGAAACAATAGTCTTAGCCTTAGAGAAATCGTAATTAGCCATTCCTCTTACTCCGTACTTCGCTTGGTAAGCATCTAAAGTAGCAGATTCTGAAACAGCATCATAAACAACGTGGTTTACGTTGCCATATTTAGCTTTAAAATCTGCAATCAATTTATTTGTTGATGGACTTGGCAATGTTTGTGTTAAAAACACAATTGCCTTACCATTAAGCCCATTTAATTTTGAAGTTGTTTCGGACATAAACGTCTCCCAAGAGATTTTAGAATCACCTTTCATTGGCGATTTTACTCTAAGGTTATCGTATAATCCTAAAACGGAAGCATTAACTCTCGCATTTGCAATACCACTAGCCCCAGCTTCAGTGTTATTCTCAATTTTAATAGGTCTTCCTTCTCTTGTTTTTACTAAAACACTTGTAAAATCAAAACCATCTGCAATCGTTGTTGCATAATAGTTAGCCACACCAGGAATAATCTCAGTTGGCTGAACTATGTAAGGAATTGACTTAATTACTGGCCCTTCACAAGCCGCCAAAGAAGCTGCTGCGGTACTAAAACCAACGTATTTTAAGAAATCACGACGCGATGTAGACGAAGATTCTAACGATTCTTTGTCTCCTAAAAATTCATCTGTAGGAATTGGTTCCACAAATTCATTTTGTTGTAGCGCCTCAACAATAGAACTATTTTCGTTTAGTTCTTCAACACTTTTCCAGTATTTCTTGTTTGATGACATATAATTTTGAATTACTTCTTATTTAATTTAATAATGACACTTTCCACATTCTAATCCACCCATCTGCGCCACAGTTAACTGCTCAACTCCATACTTTTTAGATAATTCTTCGTGTATCTTAGTATAATATTCGTTGTCTTTAACTTTTACATTTGTTTCTCTGTGACAGTTAATACACCAGCCCATAGTTAATGGTGCATTTTGGTACATTATTTCCATTTCCTCAACAGGACCATGACAAGTCTGACATTCAATACCACCAACCTCTACGTGTTGTGAGTGATTGAAATAAGCAAAATCAGGTAAGTTATGAATACGTATCCACTTAACAGGTTTAGAATCTCCAGTATAACCAGTTCCATCCCAACCTACAGCATCGTATAATTTTTGAATTTCCGCATTGTAATCTACACCATACTCTGTGCCTTCTGCTAAAGTTTCTGGTGCGACTTCTGAAATTGATTTATGACAATTCATACAAACATTTAAAGAAGGAATACCTGAAGTCTTACTTACTCTAGCTGATGAGTGACAGTACTTACAATCAATACCATTGTCGCCTGCATGAATTCTATGCGAATAATGAATAGGCTGAACAGGTTCGTAACCTTGATCTACACCTACTTGCATAAAGTAACCATACACAAAGTAACCACTTGCTAACAAGAAGATAATTGCTGTAACCAATACTAAAAATTGATTTTGAACAAACGCCTTCCATAATGGTGTTCTTTTTTCTTGCGCTGTAAAGACTTCAATATCTTTAGCTTTAGCAAAACGATTTAACGTACGGTTTACTAACACTAACGCCATTGCTAATAATCCAAACAATAAGGCTAAAGCACCTAAAATGATATCATTTGAAACACCACCTTGCTGACTAGCACCTTCATTAGTGTTGCTTTCTACAACTACAGGTTCTTTTTTCTCCTCAGCAGTATAAGCCAAAATATCTGAAATATCTTGATCACTTAACTGTGGAAACGGCGTCATAGGAGTTCCGTTATACTCATTAAAGATCTTATTCGCATACGCGTCTCCAGATTTAATAAGCGAAGAGCTATTTCTAATCCAAGCACTAAGCCATTCTCTATCTAAGCCTTGCTCATCTGCCAATCTTGCCTCTACATTACGTAATGCAGGACCTGTCATTGGCTTATCTAGCTTATGACACGCTGCACAATTAGAATTATAGAGCGATTTTCCATTAACTGGATCACCTTCTTGAGCTGTAAGTGAGGTCGAAAATGCAAGCAATAGTGCAAAACAAAGACTAACTATCCTTGAGGTTAAACTACGGTAAATCACTTGTTTCATATAATAAGTTGAATTATCTTCTAAACTTTGGTACGATTTTTTCATTAAAAACTTGAAAAAAGATGTTTATAAAAACTCTGGCAAAAGTAACATTTAAAGTCGATTTTGGAAATCTTAGAGAAGTGTTAATATATAATTTATACCAATTCTAAATAATGTATTTCAAAAATTTAATGATTGAATATTCGTTCCTTAATTACCGACAGCTTGAAGTATAATTGTTTACAGCTAAAATGTAGATAAAAAAATCACACATGTTCTTCTGAAAATTATACCTTTGCCAATAAATAATTACTCTATGAAATTAAGAAATAAATCTTTTTGTCTTGTCTTTTTAGGTCTAGTATTATCTATTTCCCTTCATTCGCAAGAAGGAACAGTTAACGTTAGCCAAGACAGTGATATTGATAAATTATTGGAATACAAAAAAGATATCAAAACCTCTAAGGTCTATAAAATACAAGTATTTCAAAGCGTGGATCCTGATAAGGCTGCTCGAGAAAAAGCTAACTTTTTAAACGCTTACAGTGAATGGCCTGTAGAAATTGTATGGAACACTCCAAATTATAAAGTTTGGGTAGGCAACTTTGCTACAAAGTTAGAAGCTGAACGCGCTGGTGTAAAAATTAAAAAGAAGTATATGAATGCTATTATTTTTCAACCTAAAACAGACGACTAAATAGCTTCTAAAACAACTGCAATGAGTCCTTTTAAATAACTCATGTTTTCTAATTTTATCTCATAAAAAAAACCGACAATTACTTGTCGGTTTTTTTATTTGTTATAAGTTATTACTTTAACTTTTTCTTTACTTCTACTTCTTGGAATGCTTCGATAACATCACCAATTACAATGTCGTTATAACCTTTAATTTGCATACCACAATCATAACCTTTAGCTACCTCTCTAACATCGTCTTTAAAACGTTTTAAAGCTTCTAGTGTACCTGTATGAACAACAACTCCGTCTCTAATAATTCTTATGTTAGAATTTCTAAAGATTTTACCATTCATAACCATACAACCTGCAATATTTCCAATCTTAGAAACTTTAAATATTTCTCTAATTTCTGCAGTACCTGTAACCTCTTCTTTTAACTCTGGAGATAACATACCTTCCATAGCATCTTTAAGATCGTTAATTGCAGCATAGATAATAGAATACGTTCTGATATCAATTTCTTCCTTATCAGCAATCATTCTTGCATTTCCAACAGGACGTACATTAAATCCAACGATAATAGCATCTGAAGCTGTTGCTAATAAGACATCACTTTCTGTAATGGCACCAACACCTTTATGTATAATATTAACTTGAATTTCTTCAGTAGATAATTTTTGGAAAGAATCTGTTAATGCTTCTACAGAACCATCTACATCACCTTTAAGAATTATATTAAGTTCTTGGAAATCACCAAGAGCAATACGTCTTCCAATCTCATCAAGTGTAATATGACGTTGTGTTCTAACAGATTGCTCACGTTGTAACTGAGTACGTTTAGTTGCAATTTGTTTTGCTTCACGCTCATCTGCAAAGACATTAAACTTATCACCTGCTTGAGGCGCACCATCTAAACCAAGTATAGATACTGGAGTTGCAGGACCTGCTTCCTTAACATCATGGCCTCGCTCATCTTGCATAGCTTTTACTTTACCACTATTCTTTCCGGCTAAAACATAATCACCAACTTTTAAAGTACCTGCTTGTACTAAAATTGTTGACACATATCCTCTACCTTTATCTAAGTAAGCTTCCACTACTGTTCCGCTTGCTGCTTTATTAGGGTTTGCTTTTAATTCTAGCAATTCAGCTTCTAGCAATACTTTTTCTAATAATTCTTTAACACCAGTTCCCATTTTAGCAGAAATGTCATGTGATTGAATTTTTCCACCCCAATCTTCTACTAAGAGATTCATTTGTGCTAATCCTTCTTTTACTTTTTCAGGATTGGCATCTGGTTTATCTATTTTGTTAATTGCAAATACGATTGGTACTCCAGCCGCTTGTGCATGAGAAATCGCTTCTTTTGTTTGAGGCATTATAGCATCATCCGCAGCAACTACAATAATAGCAATATCTGTAACTTGAGCACCACGAGCACGCATCGCTGTAAAGGCTTCGTGACCTGGTGTATCTAAAAATGCTATTTTTTGTCCATTTTCTAGTTCTACACCATATGCACCAATGTGCTGTGTAATTCCACCGGATTCACCAGCAATTACATTTTCTTTACGTATATGGTCTAATAATGATGTTTTACCATGATCTACGTGCCCCATTACTGTAACAATTGGTGCACGAGGTAATAAATCTTTAGGATCGTCAACAACATCTTCTATTGATTCTTCAATATCAGCTTTAATAAACTCTACATCGTAACCAAATTCTTCTGCAACTATAGTTAAAGTTTCTGCATCTAACCTTTGGTTCATGGTTACCATCATACCAAGAGACATACATGCTGAAATAACTTGTGTTACTCCAACTTCCATCATTGTAGCAATTTCACTAACGGTTACAAACTCTGTAACTTTTATTGTTTTGCTTTCTGCTGCAGCGATTTCTTGATCGATTTCACTTTGTTCTCTGTGTTGATCTCTCTTATCTCTTCTGTATTTAGCGCCTTTTCCTTTATTAGATTTACCTTGTAATTTCTCAAGTGTTTCTCTAATTTGTTTTTTTACATCTTCTTCTGTAGGCTCTTCCTTAACAATTTTTGGTCTGGCATTTCCTCCACGTCCTTTTGGCCCTCCTCTTCTATTATCAAACTTAGGTTTTCCACCTGAGTCATTTCCACCTTTACTAATTCTACGTCTTTTACGCTTATTAGCATCGCCAGAAGCTCCTGGTTTATTGTCTTCTTTTTTCTTTTTAGGTTTGTTGAATTGAGAAAGGTCTATTTTTTTACCTGTGGTAACTGGACCAGTAAGTTTCTTATACTGTGTCTTAATAGTTTCTTCAACTGGCTCAGAAGGTGCTTTAGGCTCTTCTTTTTTAGTTTCTTTTTTAGTAGAAACCTCTTTCGTTTCGGCCTTCTCTACTTTTTCAGTTTTCTCAACCTTTTCTACTTTCTTAACCTCTTCTTTCTTTTGAGGTTCTTCAGGCTTTTCAACTTTTTTGACCTCAACCTTAGGTTTTTCCTCTTTTTTGACTGGTTTTTCAACCTTAGGAGTTTCCTTAACTTCAGGTGCTTTAGGAGCCTCTTCTTTTTTAGATTTTGGCTTTTTATCTAAGTCAATTTTACCAACTTGTTTTGGGCCACTTAACTCAGCTTTAGCCTTAACTACAGATTCTCTTTCTGCCTTTTGCTTTTGCTTTTCTTCAATTTCGCGTTCTCGCTGTTCACGAAGCTCTTCTTTTTCTTTAAGTTTTGCTTCACTAACCTCTTGAGCTTTTTCACGTTTAGATGCATCTGTCTGAAATTCATCAGAAAGCGTGTTATAAACTTCTTGCGAAATTTTAGTATTAGGGCTTTTCTCAATCTCGATACCTTTGGATTCTAAAAAATCCACTGCACGATCTATTGAGATATTTAATTCCCTTAATACTTTATTTAATCTTGTTGTTTGAGCCATAAACTGCCTGTAAAATACTTAAATATATGTTATACCAATATAACTTCAAAATGAAATAATAAAAATCATTTTAAAATTAATCTGATATTATTCTTCAAATTCCTCTCTTAGAATCCTAATGACGTCTAAGATTGTTTCTTCTTCTAAATCTGTACGCTTCACTAAATCAACAACATCTTGCTCTAAAATACTTTTTGCAGTATCTAAGCCAGCTTTGCTAAATTCAGAAATTACCCAACCTTCAATTTCATCAGAGAATTCTTTTAATTCTACATCTTCTTCTGCACCTTCTCTAAATACGTCAATCTCATAACCTGTTAGTTGACCAGCCAAACGAATATTGTGACCACCTCTACCAATAGCTTTTGAAACCTCTTCTGGTTTTAATAACACCTCAGCACGCATATTTTCTTCGTCTAATTTTAAAGACGTTACTCTTGCTGGGCTCAATGCTCTTGTTACAAAAAGCTGAACATTGTTTGTATAATTAATTACATCGATATTCTCGTTTCCTAACTCACGTACAATACCGTGAATTCTAGAACCTTTCATACCAACACAAGCTCCAACTGGATCGATTCTATCATCGTAAGAATCTACTGCAACTTTTGCTTTTTCTCCTGGAATACGTACTACTTTTTTAACTGTAATTAAACCATCAAAAACTTCTGGTATTTCCTGTTCAAATAATTTCTCAAGAAATACTGGTGATGTTCTAGACATCACAATTGCTGGTTTGCTTCCTTTTAATTCAACACTTTCAATAATTCCTCTTACATTTTCTCCTTTTCTGAAGAAATCTGAAGGAATTTGTTTGTCTTTTGGAAGTATAATTTCATTACCATCATCGTCTAACAAAATAATTGCTCTGTGACGAATGTGGTGTACTTCTGCTGTATAAATCTCACCTTCAAGCTCTTTAAAGTGCTTGTAGATATTTGTATTATCATGTTCATGAATCTTAGAAATTAAGTTCTGTCTTAATGCTAAGATAGAACGTCTTCCAAGATCAATTAGCTTTACTTCTTCTGCAACGTCTTCACCAACTTCAAAATCTGGCTCTATTTTTTGCGCTTCAGATAATTCAATTTCTTGATTTGGTTCTTCAACTTCACCATCTGCAACAACGATTCGGTTTCTCCAAATTTCTAAATCTCCTTTATCTGGGTTTATTATGATATCAAAGTTATCGTCATCACCATACTTCTTCTTCAATGCATTACGTAATACATCTTCAAGAATTGCCATTAGCGTAACTCTATCTATTAATTTGTCGTCCTTAAATTCTGAAAATGACTCAATTAACGCTACATTTTCCATAATTGATATGAATTAAAATTTTATTTTAACTTTTGCTTCTTTAATATTATCAAAAGCTACATTAGCTTGTTTAGCTACTGTTACTTTCCCTTTTCCAACAGGCTTTGGTTCTCTTGCTTTCCAGCTTAGAACCACTCCATCATCATTTACTTCTGTGAGTTCACCTTCTAAATTTTGATGATCTAAAGTCTTTACCTCTAAATTTCTACCAATATGCTTATTATACTGTCTAGGCAAAACTAAAGGAGTTGTCGCACCTGAAGATAAAACTTCTAAAGAAAAATCGTGTTCTTCTCTATCTACATTGTGTTCAATTGCTCGACTTATAAACATACAATCTTCTACTAAGACGCCATTATCACCATCTATTACAATTTTAATAACATTATCTCCAGACAAAGAAAAATCTATTAAGAAGAGGTCTTGTCTCTCGTCTAGTGCCTTTTGTAATAAGTCTTCTACTATTTTCTTAAACATTATTTGATATAAAAAGAGAGGACTTTTCGTCCTCTCGCTTATTTATTTTTAGTAAACAACGGTGCAAATATACGACATTTATATTAATTTATCCAAGCTATGCAATGTGGAATAATTTTCTTAGATTTAAGGAACTAAATAAATACAACAAATAATGAATAAAATATTAGTTCCTACAGATTTTTCTGAACAAGCTGAAAATGCATTAAAAGTAGCAGCAATGCTTGCTAAATCTCATAATGCCGAAATCTATTTACTGCACATGATGGAAATTCCAACGCAGCAAACCGATCAAGGAAATGCAGAGAGTGATATTCCCGAAACCTTGTTTTTTATGAAATTGGCACAAAAAAGATTTGAAAATCTTATGGCTTCAGACTACTTACAAGGTCTTACAGTACATGAAACCGTAAAAGCTGACATTACATTTAATGAAATTAAAGATTCTTGTAAAGAATTTGATATCGATTTTATTGTTATGGGCTCTCATGGAGCTACAGGGCTTAAAGAAATGTTTGTTGGGTCTAATGCCGAAAAAGTTGTAAGAACTTCTGACGTTCCTGTTTTAGTAATTAAAAATGAGCACGAATCTTTTGACGTATCTGATTTTGTTTTTGCTTCAGATTTTAAAAATGACAACAAAGAAACTTATAAACAAGCCGTAAAATTTGCTAAAGCTTTTGGCTCAAAAATTCATTTATTACTCGTTATTACTTCTGGTAATTTTATGACATCGTATGAAGCTAAATCTAGAATTGAAGATTTTATTTCAGGCGAGACTTTTGACAATTACACCATTACTATTCACAATGATAATTCTGTAGAACAAGGTATTTTAAATGTTTCTAAAGATATAAATGCAGATCTTATTGGTATTAGTACGCATGGCAGACAAGGTATTGCGCATTTCTTTAATGGCAGTATTAGCGAAGATTTAGTAAACCATGCAAAACGCCCTGTAATTACTTTTAAAATATAAAAAATCAGACTAAATCTAAAATTAACTAATATTCTAAAATTAAAAAATCCTAATCAATTACTGATTAGGATTTTTTCTTTTGGTTGGCCTACTAGGTTTCGAACCTAGACTCTTCTGTACCAAAAACAGATGTGTTAGCCAGTTACACCATAGGCCAATCTCTCATTTTGAGGGTGCAAATTTAAAACAAAGTTTCACTTAGACAAAAAAAAACAATAAAAATTTTAAAAATACTTAACGTTAACTTAAAAATGTAGCCATTTAGGTAATAATTAGTAAATTCGCCAGCATTAATAATCAAGGTTTTCATGACAGATTTTAACTTTAAAAAGTGGAACAACATTCTAGGATGGTTTGTTTTTACAGTAGCAGTTGTAGTTTACGGGCTTACTATTGAACCAACAGTGAGTTTTTGGGATGCTGGCGAGTATATTTTAACTTCATCTAAGTTACAAGTAGGACATCCACCGGGAGCACCGTTATTTCAAATGTTTGGAGCTTTTTTCTCCATGTTTGCGTTAGAACCTTCACAGATTGGTGCCATAATGAACATGATGAGTGGTGTTGCAAGTGCATTTACCATTCTTTTTATGTTCTGGACCATTAGTCTTATGCTTGTAAAACTTACAAAGTACAATGAAGACAAAAACCCAGGTAAAGCATATGCTATTTTAGGAAGTGCTTTAGTAGGAAGTTTAGCTTTTACCTTTACCGATTCGTTTTGGTTTAATGCCGTAGAAACCGAAGTGTACGCCATGGCTACATTAATAATGGCTATTCTATTCTATTTAGGCTTACGTTGGGAACAAGATATGAACAAGCCACGAGGTAACCGTTGGTTAATCTTAATAGCCTTTGTCATTGGACTATCTTTTGGTGTTCACTTTATGGGACTCTTAACGATTCCTGCCATAGGTCTTCTGTATTACTTCAAGAATTACAAAACCATTACCGTTAAAAACTTCATCATAGCAAATATTGCTTCAGCTGCAATTCTGCTTTTTATATTTAAGTTACTACTGCCTTCAACATTAAAACTTTTTGGATACTTAGAAGTCTTTTTTGTAAACTCTATTGGTTTACCTTTTAATTCAGGAACTATTATTACTGGATTAATGGTTATCGCTTTATTTTATTTTGGGCTGAATTATACGCGTAAGAAAGAGTTGAAACACGCAAACACACTAGTACTATGCCTAATGTTCATCTTTATAGGATTCTCGTCTTGGATGATGCTTCCAATTCGTGCGAATGCGCAGGTTGTTATTAACGAAAACAACCCTTCAGATGCTAGAGAGCTTTTAGCTTATTACAACTTAGAACAATATCCTGAAACCCATTTATTTTATGGACCACAGTTTACAGAATCCTATTCTGGTGCAGATAAAGACGAACCTTTTGTAGACGACAAAAAGAATTATGAGCGTGATGATGAAGCTGGAAAATACGTCATTATTAACGATTGGGAAAAAAGCAAACAAAACTACAATCATGAGCATGCTTCAATTCTTCCAAGAATGTGGAGTGCTGAACATGCCGAAAATTATATGATGTTTACAGGTTTAATTGACTTTAGAGTTGATCCTAACCTACAAGTACGTGCCTACAACGAAGCAATGAATGCAGGTTTAACCGAAGACCAAGCTTCACAATATGCTTTAGGAGAAAAACAACAATTTGACCAGCTTGTTTATGATTTTAAGAGACGTGTTGCCGAAGGAGAAATTGACTATGAAGGTTATAATCAGTTTTTAAGAAACTACGGTCAGCAATATTTAATTGTTGAAAAACCATCATTTGTAGATAACATCATGTATATGTTTCAATACCAATTTGGCTACATGTACTGGCGTTATTTTATGTGGAATTTCACAGGACGACAAGACGACATTCAAGGACGATACACACATAAAAACGGAAATTGGATTTCTGGTATAAACTTTATAGACTCGTGGCATTTAGGGCTGTCTCAAGATAATTTACCAACAGACGTTCTAGAAAACAAAGCCAGAAACACCTATTACTTCTTACCACTACTATTAGGTTTAGTAGGCTTCTTTTTCTTAATGTATTCGGATTTGAAACGTTTTTGGGTATTAGTCGTCTTCTTTTTGCTAACAGGCTTAGCCATTCAGTTTTACACCAATATAAGACCATTTGAACCTAGAGAACGTGATTATTCTGTTGTAGGCTCTTTTTATGTTTTTGCTATCTGGATTGGTTTTGGAGTTTACGCCATCTACGATCTTTTACAATCAAGTATAAAAACAAAATTTTTAGCTCCTGTTATTACTTTAGCTTGTCTTATTATTGTGCCAGGTGTCTTAGCTGCGAATAATTGGGACGACCACGATCGTTCTGGTAAGTACACCACAAATTCTATGGCTCGTAAATATCTAGAGTCCTGTGCACCTAATGCAATTCTATTTACCATTGGAGACAACGACACATTCCCATTGTGGTATTTACAAGAAATTGAAGGAGTACGTAGAGATGTACGTGTAATAAACACCAGTTTATTTCAAACAGATTGGTACATTGACCAAATGAAACGCAAGGCTTACGAGAGTGACCCTATTCCTTCACAGCTTACTCACAATCAATATCGAGGAGCCACAAGAGATGTTATTATTAGAAGAGAAATTACCAAGGACACATTACCTATTAAGGACTTTATGGATTTTGTATCTAGTGAAAAGCCAAGTACCAAACTCAAATATGTAGTTGAAAGACAAGGTGAAGACCCAGATCAATATCCTAAACACTTATTAAATTCTAATTATTACCCATCACGCTATATAAGCATTCCTGTTAATAAAGACATGGTTCTTAAAAAAGGAATTGTAAAACCGAAAGATGCAGACAAAATAGAAGACAATCTTTTTACTGAAATTAGCTCTAGCTACATTTATAAAAACAATCTATTAATGTTAGACATTATTGCCAACAATAATTGGGAACGTCCAATTTATTTTACTGGTGGTGCTTTTGGAGCCGAGGATTATATTTGGCTAAAAGATTACTTACAACTCGATGGCATGTGTTATAAATTAGTACCTATTAAAACACCTGTAGACAGAGCTAATCCTTATGACATGGGACGTGTAGATCCAGACCTTATGTACGACATGGTGAAAAACTGGGAATGGGGAGGCAGTGGAGAAGACCTCTATTATGATATTGAAACCAGAAGAAATGGAATTACCTATAGAGGCAATTTAGCTCGACTAATAGAACAGTTAATTAATGAAGATAAATTAGATAAAGCCGAAGAAATTGCAGACATCGCTATGGAAAAAATGCCTGTAGATAAATTTGGTTTCTATTCTTTATTAGAGCCTTATGTGAGTGCGTATTATGAAATAGGAAACGTAGAAAAAGGACGTGCCCTTTACAAAGATGTCGCTAAAAAATACCAAGAAAACTTGGTATACTATAGCAGCTTAGATATAGAAGACCAAGAATTTATGGTTGGTGAAGATATTTATATAGATATACAACGTTACAGAGCCTTAATTGATATTCTAGTTATATATAACGATAAAGATTTTGCATTACAGGAAACCAAAACATTTAATAGCTATTTAAGCTTGTTTGACGAACTTATGAATCGCTATAGTGACGAAGAGCTACCTGAAGTGCCAAACGATATTGATATACAAAGTACCATTAAAGACACTATTGAAAGAATAGCACCAGAGAATTAAACTCTAATGAAAATTATTCCAGCTAAAATACCAGGGTTTGTGAAAGCTTTATTTCCAAATTTTATTTGGAATATTGATACAACTAAAAAAGAACTCTTTTTAACCTTTGATGATGGCCCAACTCCTGAAATTACAGATTGGGTGCTTCAAACTTTAAAAGATTACAATGCAAAAGCAACATTTTTTTGCATTGGTAGTAATATTGAGGCAAATATTGAAATTTTTCAAAATATAATTAAAGAAGGACATTCAATTGGTAATCATACTTACAACCATTTAAAAGGTTGGAAAACGAAAACGAAAATATATCTTGGGAATGTTGAACTTACCGACTCCGTTATTCAGTTTCAAATTCAGAATTCAAAATTTTTAACGGATAACAATAAACCGTCATCAAAACTATTTAGACCACCTTATGGTAAGTTTAAAAATAAACAAAGTAAAAAATTGTTGAAATTAGGATACAAAATCGTGATGTGGGATATTTTATCTTACGATTGGGATAAATCTGTATCAAAAGAAACTTGCCTTAAAAATATAACATCAGCAGCCAAAGAGGGAAGTATTATTGTGCTTCATGATAGCATAAAAGCATCACGTAATTTAAAATATGTACTCCCTAAGGTTTTAGAATATTACAGCAAAAAAGGTTATGAATTTAAGAGCATAACATAATACTTGATAGGTTTTATAAACCTTTATCAAAATCACCTAAACATACTCTTGAATAATATTAATCAACGTATTAGCGTCTTGTTCGCCACTATGACGCCATTTCATTTCTCCATCTTTATAAATGATTAATGTTGGTAGACCTTTAACACGCAATGCTTCTGCAAGTTCTTTATTTTTACCGACATCAATTTTTATAACTTTAGCTTTATCACCTAATGAAGCCGCAACATCTCTAAGCACAGAATGCATAGCAACAGATTGATCATTCGCTTCAGTGTAAAAATCCAGAAGTACTGGAATTTCAACATCTATTAATTCCCCAAATTTTGACATACGTTTTAGTTTTAGTCAAATATACAAGTACTTCAAACTCACAAAAACCTAGTAATTTATATCCGTGAGTTAGGTACTCATATCATAAAAATAAGCAATTCTTTACAATTATGCACTTTTCGTTCCTCTTTTGAGCTCAATTACAGTGATTTCTGGCCAAATTCCAACACGTCCAGGATATCCTAAATAACCAAAACCTCTATTTACATTGATGTGCTGGCCTAGTTCTGTATAAATCCCAGCCCATTGCTTGTAACGCCATTTTGCAGGACTCCATTTTATCCAACCAGGAATCTCAATTCCAAATTGCATACCATGTGTATGGCCACTTAAAGTTAAATGATAATGATACGAATCATTAACCACAACTTTATCCCAATGACTAGGATCATGACTCATTAGTATCTTAAAATCATCTTTATGAACTTGCTCAGAAGCTTTCTTTAAATCTCCAGCTTGCTTAAAACCTCCTATACCCCAATTTTCAACACCGATTAAAGCAATACGCTGACCTTCTTTTTCAAGAAATCGGTTTTCATTTAATAACAAATCGAAGCCTATTTCTTTCTGAAGGGTTTTTAAATCTTCTAAATTTTGCTTTTTAGCAGCAGCAGAACTCCAATCTACATAATCTCCATAATCATGATTTCCTAAAACAGAATACAATCCATCCTTAGCTCTTAATTTTCCAAAAGTATCCTTCCAAGGTAACATTTCAGACGCTTTATTATTTACCATATCTCCTGTAAATAACAAAATATCAGATTCTTGTTCATTAATTAAATCTACGGCATACTCAATTTTTTCTTTGTTATCAAAACTACCCGAATGTATGTCACTTATCTGAGTTATTCTATACCCATCAAAGGCCTCTGGTAAATCCTCAAAATGAAGCGTATAATTAAGAACTCTAAAATTATATTTGCCTTTATACATGCCGTAAAGCAAAGATGAAAACGGAATAGCAGCCAAGCCTAAAGCAACCTGACTAATAAATTTTCTGCGTGATGGAAAATAGAATGCCTCTTTCTGAGTCATGGCCTTTTGGTACAGACCAATTGCTCCTCTTATAATATCTTCTCCAATTAAAATTGGGACTAACACCAAATTAAAAGCTAGAAATGTTAGTAAAAACCCAAATGCGTAACTTTTGGCTGGTGTCAGTACACGCCCTTCATTACCAGATGTAAACTGAAAAATAAAATTTCCCACAATAACGATAGCTATACCAAAGAATACATAGTATATCCAAGTTTGTTTAGTTACAGTTCTTATGGCTTGAAAACCATAAACCGTTAGAATTATAAATAAAATAGCAAATAGTATCCAGCGAATCATCTTGTTTTTTTGAGTTTACAAATTTAAAGCTTATAACAAGCGACCTATCTTATGAAAGTGTTAAAGATTTTTCAAGCTTAATACTCAGAATGTCAAAATAAAAACCAAACAAAAAGGACTCCCCTTAAAAACAGTCTTAATTTCATTTTACTATATTAGATGCATTATAATTAATTGTCTTTTTGATGAATTTTAAACCAACCGCTATTGTAATTGCGCTTACACTTCTTATAAGTTGTAATACCTCAACTTCAATTACCGAAGCTCAAAAAGACCAACCACTAACCCACTACGTTAATACCTTTATTGGCACAGGTGGTCACGGACACACTTATCCTGGGGCAACACTGCCTTTTGGGATGATGCAGTTAAGTCCTGACACACGCTTAGACGGTTGGGATGGTTGCTCGGGCTATCATTATACAGACCGTTATATTTATGGGTTTTCGCATACGCATCTAAGCGGAACAGGCATTAGCGACTATGGAGATGTGCTTTTAATGCCAACAAACGAAATCAATTTTAATAATGGAGCTGATGGCAAAAAAGGCTATCGTGCACATTTCAGTCATGATAATGAATTTGCAGAACCTGGCTATTATAAAGTACATTTAGATTCTACAAATATTAATGTAGAACTTACCGTTGCTCAACGAAGTGGTGTTCATAAATACGAATTTCCAAGTTCTAAAAATCAATATGTGATTTTAGATTTAGTACATCGTGATAAGGTTTTAGATGCTAAGATTGAAAAAATATCGGACACTGAAATTGTTGGTTATCGCCATTCTGAAGCTTGGGCAAAAGATCAACGTTTATACTTTATTATAAAAACATCGCACCCGTTTAATGATGTGTTACAATCACCACCAGAAACAAGAATACCAGGAGCCAGACGATCTGCTTTAAAATTTATAAACCCAAACAACGAGCCTGTTTATATGAAAGTCGGCATTTCAGCCGTTGATATAGATGGTGCACGTAAAAATCTAGAAGCCGAAGTTTTAAACAAAGATTTTGAAACCGTTAAACAAGAAGCCCAACAGATTTGGGAATCGCAACTTGAAAAAATAGTAATTGAAAGCAACGATTTAGATAAAAAGACCAATTTTTATACAGCATTATACCATACTATGCTAGCACCACAATTGTATCAAGATGTTGATGGTCGCTATAGAGGCATGGATTTAGAGATTCATAAGACAACCGATTTTAATTATTACTCAGTATTTTCTCTTTGGGACACCTATAGAGCAGCACATCCGCTTTACACCATTATAGAACAAGACCGCACCAATGATTTTATCAAAACCTTTTTAGCAAAATATGACGAAGGTGGCATTATGCCTATGTGGGATTTAGCAGGAAATTACACGAATTGTATGATTGGCTATCACGCCGTACCAGTCATTGCAGATGCCTATTTAAAAGGCTTGCGCGATTACGATACCGAAAAAGCTTTTGAAGCTATGAAGTATTCGGCAACCAGAGATAAATTTGGACTTGAAGCATATAAAAAATATGGATTTATTCCTGTGGATGAAGAAAGCGAATCGGTTTCAAAAACACTAGAATACGCTTATGACGATTGGACCATTGCGCAAATGGCAAAAGCCATGGGTAAAACGGAGGATTACAAAACTTACATTCAGCGTGCGCAGTACTACAAAAATGTATTTGATCCGGAAACCAACTTTATGCGAGGACGTTTTAAAAACACCTGGTTCTCCCCTTTTGATCCTTACGAAGTGAATTTTAATTACACCGAAGCCAACGCTTGGCAATACAGTTTTTATGTCCCTCAAGATATTTCAGGATTTATAGAACTACTTGGAGGAAAAGATCAGCTGGAAGAAAAATTGGATGAATTATTCAATGCCAAAACAGAAATATCCGGACGTCACCAATCGGATATCACAGGCTTAATTGGGCAATATGCGCATGGCAATGAACCTAGTCATCATATGGCTTACCTCTATAATTTTGTGAATAAACCCTATAAAACGCAAGAGAAAGTGCACCAAATTTTAACGGAGTTGTATCGTAATGATCCCGATGGCGTTTCAGGAAATGAAGATTGCGGACAAATGAGTGCTTGGTATGTGTTGAGCTCCATGGGTTTTTATTCCGTAACTCCAGGAAGTAATGAGTACATCATTGGAACACCTCTTTTTGATAAAGCAACCATAAGTCTTGAAAGTGGAAAGAAATTTTCAATAATAGCAAATAATGTTTCAGATAAAAATAAATATGTCGGTTATGTACTTTTAAACGGAGAGCTTCTAGACAGAAGTTACATTTATCATAATGAAATTGCGGAAGGTGGAATTTTAGAGTTTTTTATGACAGACTCTTATTCCCGTTGGGGAAGTGAAAAATGGCAAATGCCTATCACCAAAATTACAGATCATATTATTTTGCCTTCACCTTTTATTGCAAAAGGAAATATTACATTTAGAGATTCAACCGAAGTCGTGTTGGCAACATCAGAAAAAGATGCTAAAATTTATTATGCTGTAGATGACAATGATTTCAAAATTTATGACGCCCCATTTACTATTTCAGAAGATACACAAGTAAAATTATATTCCGAAAAAGGGAATTTAAAAAGTCCGGTATTAACCACATCATTTTTCAAAATTGATCCTAATTTGAGTATTACTCTTGAAAGTGATTATGCCAATCAATATAGCGCAGGAGGCAATGATGCACTTATTGATGGTATTAGAAGTACCAAAAATTACAGAACTGGAAGCTGGCAAGGTTATGAGGATAAAGATATGGTTGCAACCGTTAATTTAGGCACTGAGAAACCTATTAATTTAATCGCAGTTAACTTTTTACAAGATCAGGATGCTTGGATTTTTTACCCCACGGAAGTTCAGTGTTTTGTTTCAAAAGACAATAAAACATTTAAAGCTTTGCCTCCACAAACTATAAATTCGGCTGAAAAGAATAGTGCAATAGCCATTAAAACAATTGAATTTAAAATTCCAAAAACTAAATATAAATATGTAAAAATCGTTGCGAAAAAACTTGGCAAAGTACCAAAATGGCATGTTGGCTATCCTATGGATGGACGAAGTTGGATTTTTGTGGATGAAATTTCAATAAAATAGCATAACATTCAATACTTTTAAATCCGATTAGAATTAACCATTTAAGATTGTATTAGCAACAAAACACAATTTAAGCAAGACCTTTAAACTAACTAACCATTTATAACAATGAACAATCAAAATAACAAATCAGCATTAGCAACTCTATGTACGGTTTTCTTTTTCTGGGGATTTATTGCAGCATCAAATAGTGTCTTTATTCCATTTTGTAAAACCTATTTTAATATTGACCAGTTTCAATCGCAATTAGTTGATTTTGCTTTTTATGGTGCCTATTATATTGGTGCGCTATCATTATTTGTAATGTCTAGTGCTGTAAAGCGTGATATATTAAATAATTGGGGTTACAAAAATGGTATTGTTTACGGCTTGCTGTTATCTGCAATAGGAGCTTTTGTAATGTATCCTGCAACTGCTGGTGCAGAACAAGGCCAAACAGAGGTATTCTATTTTGTGCTTATCGCTTTTTTCATTGTAGCACTAGGATTTTCATTACAACAAACTGCAGCAAACCCGTTTGCCGTTGCACTGGGTGACCCAAAAACAGGCTCACATCGCTTAAATTTAACAGGAGGTATAAATTCCTTTGGTACAACTATTGGCCCAATTGTAGTAAGTCTTGCTATTTTTGGATCTGCTTCTTGGTCTACTGAGCAATTAGCTGAAAAAATTAACACCAATGAAATTACGTTGGTCACCGTACAAGTTTTATATATGTGCGTTGGTGCTTTATTTTTAATTGCAGCAGCACTATTTCATTTTTCAAAAAAACTACCAGCTCTTAAATCTGAAACCGCTTTTGAACCCGCTAATAAAGCTAGAAACTTATTAATTATTTTAACCTTAGTTATCGTCGGTTGTTTTGGTTATATTTTTAGCACGTACTCAGGAGACGCTGTTGCTACTGAAGACATAGAGCACACTAGATTAATCATTTTGTTTATTGCACTATTGGCAGTAATAGCAACTGTTTTTATAGCAAACTCTAGTGCTTCTAAAAATCCGGATGGTTGGGGAGCCATGAAATACCCTCAACTTGTTTTAGGCATGCTAGCTATATTTACTTATGTTGGTGTAGAAGTAACCATAGGAAGTAATCTTGGAGAGCTTTTAAAGCAAGGTGTAGAAAACACTGGTTTAAATACTATAGGTTTACCTGTCTTAAATGATTCGGAATTAGGAAAATATATTTCCATGTATTGGGGCGGACTAATGATTGGACGATGGGTTGGTGCTGTTACTGTTTTTAATCCAAGTAAAGGGTTAAAAAAAGTACTTCTAATTATAGTACCTTATGTGGCCTTTGCTGTAATCATTTTGGCTAATTTGGTTAAATACAGTTTTACAGCAAATGAAATTCTATTTTTTGCCATCTGTATTGCGGTTCAAATTGGAGGTTTCTTTTTAGCAAAAGACAATCCTGTTCAAACTTTAAAAATATTCAGTCTTTTAGGAATGTTAGGAATGCTTATTGGTCTCTTTACTTCAGGTAATGTTGCTTTATTTGCCTTCTTGTCTGGTGGTTTATTTTGCTCAATTATGTGGCCTTGTATTTTTACACTAAGTATTGCTGGCTTAGGAAAATACACCTCTCAAGGTTCAGCTTTTTTAATTATGATGATTTTAGGTGGTGCTATTATTCCTCCTGTACAAGGAAAATTGGCAGACGTCTTTAATATTCAAACCTCATACTGGATTGCTGTAGCTTGTTTTGGGTATTTATTATTCTATGCCTTTAGAACAAAAACGGTTTTAGACAAACAAGGTGTTACATATTAACGAAAATAATTTTCGATGAAAAGACGCGATTTTATAAAAAATACATCGTTAACCGGAGTTGGTTTTGCTGTTGGTAGTACACTTGTAAATTGTGCAGAAAATTCTACTGAAACGAAAGCATCAATAGTTAATGTAGAAAAAGCCTCACAACCAATAGTCATTGCAACTTGGCATGTTGAAAACGCCACAGCCAAAGCTATGGAAATATTAAAAGAAGGAGGAAATGCTCTAGATGCCGTAGAACAAGGTTGCAGAATAGAAGAAGCTAACGAAAAAGGACAAACCGTTGGTAAAGGTGGCTTGCCAGACAGAGATGGTAATGTTACTTTAGATGCCTCCATAATGGATAAACATGGAAATTGTGGATCTGTAGTATATCTTCAAAATATTACACATGCCGTTTCAGTCGCCAGAAAAGTGATGGAAGACACACCACATGTAATGCTCGCTGGTGAAGGCGCCAAACAATTTGCCATTTCAAAAGGCTTTAAATCCGAAAACCTACTAACTGAAGCTTCAAAAAAAGCATGGGAAAAATGGAAAATTGAAGCCAAATACAAACCCATTATCAATATAGAAAATCATGATACCATTGGCATGTTAGCCATTGATAAAAATGGAGATATTTCTGGTGCTTGTACTACAAGTGGCTTAGCTTACAAAATGGGAGGACGTGTTGGTGATAGCCCAATAATAGGTTCTGGATTGTTTGTAGATAATGAAATAGGAGCATGCGCAGCTACTGGTTTAGGCGAAGAGGTCGCAAAAACTGTCGGTAGTTTTTTAGTTGTAGAGTTAATGCGGCAAGGCAAATCTCCTCAAGAAGCCTGTGAAGAAGCAATTAGCAGAATTGTAAATAAACCTAATAGCAATTACAAGAATTTTCAAGTAGGATATATTGCTCTTAATAAAAAAGGAGAAACAGGAAGTTATTCAATTCATCAGTGGTTTAGTATGACTAAATTTCAAGATGGAAAAAACGAACAAATTCAATCGGATTATTATAATAAAACATAAATGCTTAAATTGTAGGAAATTAACCAACCTACATAATATTGAAATATACTTATTTTATATTCTTGCTCAGTTTTTTAAGTTTTCTGCCAGCACAGAACAATTTAGATAAGCAAAAAGTCATAGACTCATTAATTAGCACTGTAGATACTTACACTGATAATTATGAAAAAATAAGAGTCCTTACAAGTAATGCTGGCCAATTTCGATACTCAAAAGATTCGCGTGCTTTAATTGATAAAGCCATCAGCATTTCTAAAACAAACAATGATGCTAAGCTATTTGCTAATTCATATTATTCCTTAGGAAACTTCTTCTATTACAACAGCCAATTAGATTCCGCTGAGATATATTTAGACAAATCTATTTCTTATATCAATGATGAGACAATGCCCTTTTTAAGAGCCTCTAACTTAATGACCAAAAGTGGTATTTATAGAAAACAAGGCAATATTCCCTTAGCACTTGCCACAATGTTGAATTCTAAACGTGCTTTAGATAAAATTGACACGTTAAAATTAGATAAAACTCAACGTCGCAAATTTAAAGGAGAAAGCTCTGTACTCAATAATTCATTAGCAAATTATTATAATCAAATGGAAGAATTTGACAAGGCTTCCATTTATTATGAAAATGCTTACAAAGCGTCTTTGAGTCTTGACTCTTATGTAAATGCTGGAATTATTATTTCTAATGAAGGTGAAATGCTATTAAATCAGGGACGTCTTCAAGAGGCTTTAAAACAATTTGAAGAAGGAAAAATATTAAAAGAAAAAGGGAAAGCTCCAATGCGTTTTATTATGAGTTCGGCCTTAAACATTGGAAATGCACATTCAAAATTAAAAAACTATGATGAAGCTTTAATCTTTTTGAAACAAGCTCATGATTATTATGATAAAGCTGGTGTTACAGAAAACTTAACCATTGCTAAAAATTATCTTGGTAATCTTTATTTCGAAACTGGAAAATACAATTTAGCTATAGAAAATTGTAACACTGCTAAAGATTTAGCCTTGAAAGCAGGAAATTTAGAATTAACTTCTGAAGCCTGCGATTGCTTATCCAAATCATATAAATCTATAGGAAGCTATAACTTGGCTTTAGAAAATTACCAATTATACACCAAGACTAAAGATTCTATTTTCAATGAAAACAACATTAAAAAACAAACGCAGCAAGAAATGGAATATGAGTTTAACAAAACTCAAGAACTTAATGCCATTGAATTAGAAGCTAAGGAAAAACAAAGTAAATTGTATTCTTACTTAGCTGCATCAGGCTTGCTGTTAGTTTTAGTTTTAGGGTTTTTCTCTTATAGAAATAAAAAGCAGAGTATTACACTAGCCAAACAAAAGAAACTATTAGAAGCATCCGTAGATGAAAAAAATGTACTACTTAAAGAAACACATCATCGCGTAAAAAATAGTTTTCAAATTGTATCTAGTCTGCTGTATTTACAATCTGAAAGTGTTGTAGATAAAGAAGCTAAAATTGCCATAAAAGAAGCTGAAAACAGAGTCCGCTCTATGGTATTAATTCATCAAAAATTATACAATAAGGATGAATTGGTAGGCATTAATACGCAAGATTATTTCAATGATTTAGTACGCGATATTTTTGAAAGTCATCAATTTGAGTCAGAAACCATTACATACGAACTAGATGTAGAACCTTTAGTTTTAGACATTGAAACCGTTACTCCAATAGGCTTAATTTTAAATGAGCTTATTGTAAACACCATAAAACACGCTTTTGATAAGGTGACACCCAAAAGTAAAATTAGTATTCAGTTTTATAAAGAAGCAGCACAATTAGTATTAAAAGTCATTGATAATGGTAAAGGGTTTGAGGGAGAAATAAAAAGTACTTCTTTTGGTATCACTTTAATGAAAGCATTGTCTAAAAAGCTCAAGGCTACTTTAAATTATAAATCAGAACTAAACAAAGGCACAGAAGCCACCTTAGTTATAAATAAATATAAGCTTCTTTAGGAATACTAAAAATCTTATTCACTAAATAAAAAGAGGCATTCACTAAAAAAAGAGACCATTAACAAAACGTTTAAACTAGATTAAGACTCTAAATAAATAAAGTTTGAAATCCCTAAACATCTTTATCGTTGAAGACGAACCTTTAATAGTTTCTACTATTGAAGTCGCATTACGCAAACAAGGTTTTTTTGCTGTTGGTGATGCTGAAGATTATACAACCGCTCTGCGAGATATAGAATTACTAAAACCAGACTTAACGCTTCTTGATATTCAACTTTCTGGAGATAAAGATGGTGTAGATTTGGCTACAGAGTTAGATAAAAAAAACATCCCTTATTTATTTCTTTCATCTCAAACGGATCCTAATACCATAGAACGTGTTAAACACACCAATCCACTTGGCTATATTGTTAAGCCTTTTACAGAAACCAGTTTAAGAACCAATATTGAATTGGCATGGCATAATTACAACGAATCAAAGCAACATTTTTTAAGTATAAAACACGAAGGCAGACTGCATCGTATTAATCAGAACTCAATACAATATTTAAAAGCATTTGATAACTATTGTTACATAGTTACCAAAACTGAAACTTACTTAGTACCACATACGCTCAAACACATTTCCGAACAATTACAAGGCAATGATTTTATTAAAGCACATCGTTCTTATGTGGTCAACTTAAAACACATTCTTAGTGTTAACAAAAACACCATCTCTCTTATTGACGAAAGTATTCCTGTAAGTGCTTCACAGAAAAGTTTAGTCGTTAGTAGGCTAAAAAGCCTATAGTTAAGATTAACGGAACTCAGTAAAAAACACATTTCTTACGTTAATCTGTATTCACTATAAAAAAAAGTGCGTTCACTAAAAATAGCAGTCTAAAAGACTGATTTTAAACTAGATTTATTTTAGCTATTAATCAGTCTTTATAATTGAAAAAACAATTTCTCTACAAAAATCATCACTCAAATTGTTTTTAGAAGAAGACTACTCAAAAACGTGCTATTATGAAAACAAAATTACACCTCTTATGTTCATTTACCTTTCTATTTATTCTTTCCGTTGCGGCACAAGTAGGTGTTGGTAATACTAATCCACAAGCCCAATTAGACATCTCTGCAAGCAGCACTTCTAGTCCTGCAAACAGTGATGGTATTTTAATACCGCGTATGAGTAATTTCCCATCTACACCAGGTGCCACAAGAGATGGTATGCTTATTTTTTACACAGGAACAGGAGCTTCAGGTAAGGGGTTTTATTATTGGAATCAAACCACTACGTCTTGGAGTGCTTTGACTGTTAAAAATGCCGATTGGTATGAGTTTGGGACATCAACTCCACCTAACTCTATCTATGACAATATTTATAATGCAGGACAAGTACATATTGGGATAGGATCCGT
>Ga0193959_1000130_pt1 | contig 29344 bp, 28 predicted proteins | sample FB_2_MG_FD_140333 | JGI IMG/M metagenome (GOLD analysis project Ga0193959, IMG submission 140333) | Microbial mat bacterial communities from the Broadkill River, Lewes, Delaware, United States - FB_2_MG | ecosystem: Environmental > Aquatic > Freshwater > River > Microbial mats | place: USA... | reverse complement strand
TGCATGTAATAGCGCGTCAGGCGACCGATCCGGCCTGGCCGGGCCCTATATGGGGCAAGGTGCCGGCGATTCCCTATACGACTGAGGAGCTGGCGCGGGTGCGCAGCAAGCTGGAAGTGCTGTTGGATGGCGAGCTGGCATTTGAGCCACATGATTGAGTGCGCTCTCATGTAACGCCCTGTTTGGTAAAAGCTCCCCCGGTGGGAAGTCTCCTCTGACCGAAGAAATGATACGTCAGATGGCTCGTTCAGACATATTCAAAGCAGGTCTTTGATCCAATCAGACTTACTGGTTCCCCTATATGGGCATTCCGGCCGCCGGGCCTGTCAGGTCCGGCCAAATCGGTTATAATCCCCGCCTTTGAATTCCATGTTGCACACTCGGATACAGGAACAGGACACTATGCGCAGCCATTATTGCGGCGACCTCAGAGCAGAACATATCGGTGAAGACATCACCCTGACCGGTTGGGTTCACCGCCGTCGAGATCACGGTGGAGTAATCTTCCTTGATCTTCGTGACCGCGAAGGTATTTCTCAGGTCGTTTTCGACCCGGACCGTGAAGAAAGCTTCAATCTGGCTGACAGTGTGCGCAACGAGTACGTTGTTGAAGTACGCGGCACTGTGCGTGCGCGTCCTGAAGGTACCGTGAACAAGGAAATGGGCACTGGCGAGATCGAGGTGCTGGGCAAGGAGCTGGTGATCCTGAACAAGGCGGAAACACCTCCGTTCCAGCTGGACGAGCACCAGCAGGTGGGTGAGGACGTACGTCTGCGTCACCGCTATATCGATCTGCGTCGCCCGGAAATCCAGCGCAAGCTGCGCTTCCGCTCCAAAATTACGCACAACATCCGTAATTTCCTGGAAGAAAACGGTTTCCTCGATATCGAGACGCCGATCCTGACCCGTGCCACGCCTGAAGGTGCACGTGACTACCTGGTGCCGAGTCGTACTCACGAAGGCAGCTTCTTCGCACTGCCGCAGTCACCCCAGCTGTTCAAGCAGCTGCTGATGGTGTCCGGTTTCGACCGCTATTATCAGATCGCCAAGTGCTTCCGTGATGAAGACCTGCGTGCCGATCGTCAGCCTGAATTCACTCAGATCGATATTGAAACCTCGTTCATGGACGAGGAAGGCATCATGGGGCTGACTGAAGGCATGATTCGTGATCTGTTCAACGAAGTGCTGAATGTGGATCTGGGTGAATTCCCGCGCATGCCGTATGCAGAAGCGATGCAGCGTTTCGGCTCCGATAAGCCGGATCTGCGTATCCCGCTGGAACTGGTTGATGTGGCGGATCTGCTGCAGGATATCGAATTCAAGGTGTTCGCTGGTCCGGCCAAAGATCCGAAAGGCCGTGTTGCGGCACTGAAAGTGCCGGGTGGTGCTGAGCTGACACGTAAGATCATCGACGAATACACCAAGTATGTCGGTATCTATGGTGCCAAGGGTCTGGCCTGGATCAAGGTTAACGAGCTGGAAAAAGGCGCTGAAGGTCTGCAGTCTCCGATCGTCAAGTTCCTGGGTGATGATGTTGCCATGCAGGTCATGGAACGTCTGGAAGCCAAGAATGGCGATATCGTGTTCTTTGGTGCCGATAAGGAAACGGTTGTCAACGAGGCTCTGGGTGCACTGCGTATCAAGGTTGGCCACGATATGAACCTGCTGGAGCGCGAATGGGCGCCGCTGTGGGTGGTTGACTTCCCGATGTTTGAAGAAACCGATAACGGTGGTCTGACTGCGCTGCATCACCCGTTTACTGCACCGAGCTGCACCCCGGAAGAGCTGATTGCGCAGCCGGAAAGCAAGCTGTCCCGTGCCTATGACATGGTGCTGAACGGCACCGAGCTGGGCGGCGGTTCCGTTCGTATTCACGATCAGGACATGCAGCGTGCCGTGTTCAAGGTGCTGGGCATCAGCGACGAAGAGGCGGAAGAGAAATTCGGCTTCCTGCTGAACGCACTGAAATTTGGTGCGCCGCCGCATGGAGGCCTGGCATTTGGCCTGGATCGTCTGGTTATGCTGATGACCGGTTCTGCTTCCATTCGTGAAGTTATTGCCTTCCCGAAAACCCAGAGTGCGGGCTGTCTGCTGACCGACGCACCAGGCGAAGTCAGCGCGGCACAGCTGCGCGAGCTGAACATCAAGCTGCGCAAGACTCCCTGATTGTGCACCCGGGGCGACCATCAGAGTCGCCCCTTTTGATTTTGAACTAAGACACGCATTTAGATCACAGGGCCGTTCGCGGCTCTGCAATCAACCGAGGATGTTTTATGGCAGGTCATTCCAAGTGGGCTAACATCAAGCACCGTAAGGCGGCACAGGACGCCAAGCGCGGCAAGATTTTCACCAAGCTGATTCGAGAGCTGACAGTGGCGGCGAAAGAAGGTGGTGGCAGCCCCGAAGATAACCCGCGTCTGCGTGCGGCTGTCGATAAGGCGCTGGGCGCTAACATGAAAAAGGACACCATCGAAAAGGCAATTGCGCGTGGTGCCGGCGGTGCTGATGGTGAAAACTATGATGAGCTGACCTATGAGGGCTATGGCCCCAATGGTGTAGCGATTCTGGTTGAAGTCATGACTGATAACGTCAACCGTACCGTGTCTCAGGTGCGTGCTGCCTTCAACAAGGCGGGCGGTAATCTGGGTACTAACGGCTCAGTTGCCTACCTGTTTGAAAAGAAAGGCCAGATCACCTTTGGTGAAGAGGCGGATGAAGACGCAATCATGGAAGCGGCGCTGGAAGCGGGTGCTGATGATGTGGTAACAAATGACGATGGTTCCATTGATGTGTTTGCGCCCTGGCAGGACTTCATGGATGTGAAGCAGGCGCTGGTCGATGCTGGCCTGGAGCCGGTCTACGCTGAGGTGGGCATGATTCCGGCAACAACGGTTGAGCTGGATGTTGAAAGTGGCACCAAGGCATACAGGTTGATCGATACGCTGGAAGACCTCGACGACACTCAGAACGTCTACCACAACGCGGACATTCCTGAAGAAGCGATGGAATAACCGCATACCGCTGTTACAGAAGGAAACCGGGGGCAGCCCCGGTTTTTTTTGGGCAATGCATGGCAAGTTAGTGTATAAACGTACAGTTTTTGGCATTGTCTGGAGTGTTGAGGTGAAGTCATGCTGATTCTGGGTATAGACCCCGGTTCGCGGATTACAGGATACGGTGTGATCAACACGGCGGGGTCAAAAATCGAATATGTGGCCAGTGGTTGCATTCGTATTAGTGGCGATGTTCTGGCTGAGCGTTTGCAACAGGTATATGCCGGCGTCAGTGAAATTATTACTCGCTATCAGCCCCAGGAAATGGCGATTGAGCAGGTGTTCATGGCCCGCAACGCCGATTCGGCGCTTAAGCTGGGGCAGGCTCGTGGGGTGGCAATAGTGGCAGGGGCTAATCAATTGCTGCCCGTTGCCGAATATGCTGCGCGCCGAGTCAAACAGTCTGTCGTTGGCAATGGCGGTGCTGACAAGGCTCAGGTCCAGCATATGGTGGCGCACCTGCTCAAGCTGCCGGGGCTGCCGCAGGTGGATGCGGCGGATGCACTGGCAATAGCACTCTGTCATGCCCATACCCAGTCAGGTCAGGTGCCGCAGGCGCGTACTCGCAGTCGTGCCAGTGGGCGCTGGCGTTTATAACAGTACAGGAGAATTACCGGCTTGATCGGATATCTGAGAGGACGCATTCTGGAGAAACAGCCACCCTGGCTGCTGCTGGATGTGAATGGCGTAGGTTATGAAGTGGAAGCGTCCATGAATGCTTTCTATCGACTACCGGAAGTGGGTGCCGAGGCGGGTGTGCATACGCACTTTGTCGTGCGTGAGGATGCTCAGTTGCTGTATGGCTTTGCCGATGCACAGGAAAAACTGCTGTTTCGGGCCTTGATCAAGGTCAACGGTGTCGGGCCCAAACTGGCGCTGTCTATCCTGTCTGGCATCAGCGCCGAAGCATTCATCAACAGTGTGCATCAGGAAGACACAACGGCACTGGTGCGTGTGCCGGGTGTGGGCAAGAAAACGGCCGAGCGTTTGATCGTTGAAATGAAGGACCGGCTGGCACAGTTGCAATTGCCGACATTGACTGAACTTGAACTATGTTCGGGCAACCAGTCTGAAGTGCAGGCGGCTGCGCCGGATTATCGTCTGGAAGCGGAAAGCGCGCTGCTGGCGCTGGGGTACAAGCCGCAGCAGGCGACCCGTGCGATTGAACAGGCTGCGGATCTGCTGGGCGCAGAAGCGGTGACCGAGGCACTGATCCGTCAGGCACTGAAAACCATGGTGACAGGCTGAGGTAGCGGCGATGAAGATTGAAGCGGATCGCTTTATTGCGCCGGTAGCGGCAACATCATCTGAAGAAGTACATGACCGAGCCATTCGTCCCAAGATGTTGGCAGATTACCAGGGGCAGCCGGCGGTGCGCGAGCAGATGGAAATTTTTATCCATGCAGCACGCGCACGACAGGAGGCATTGGATCACACGCTGATTTTCGGGCCGCCGGGGCTGGGCAAGACCACTCTGGCCAATATTATTGCCAATGAAATGGGGTCGCAGATTCGTACCACATCGGGACCGGTATTGGAAAAGGCCGGGGATCTGGCAGCCTTGCTGACCAATCTGGAAGCGGGCGATGTGCTGTTCATTGATGAAATCCACCGGCTGAGCCCTAGTGTGGAAGAGGTTCTCTATCCTGCCATGGAAGATTACCAGCTCGATATCATGATTGGTGAAGGGCCGGCCGCCCGTTCTATCAAGCTGGATCTGCCGCCGTTTACGCTGGTGGGAGCGACGACGCGTGCGGGCTCGCTGACATCGCCGCTCCGTGACCGTTTCGGGATTGTGCAGCGACTGGAGTATTACTCGATCGAAGACCTGACCGGGATTGTGATGCGATCGGGTCAATTAACCGATACCCAGGTGGAGCTGGAGGGGGCTCGCGAAATTGCGCAGCGCTCTCGCGGTACGCCGCGTATCGCCAACCGGTTGCTGCGCCGGGCGCGTGATTTTGCCGAGGTGAAAGGGGATGGCAACATCAGTAAGCAGGTCGCAGACCTGGCGCTGAATATGCTCAATGTGGATGAGCGTGGGTTTGATCATATGGACCGCCGTCTGCTGCTGACCATGATAGAGAAGTTTGCCGGTGGCCCGGTGGGTATCGACAATATTGCTGCGGCTATCAGCGAAGAGCGTGACACCATTGAGGACGTGCTGGAACCGTACCTGATTCAGCAGGGGTTTGTCATGCGCACGCCGCGCGGGCGTGTAGTCACTGATCATGCGTATGTCCACTTCGGGCTTGAGCGACCTGACTGACATCAATTCAAATGTGATGAAATAATGACCGCCGGCCAAGGCGTGATCAGGATCAAGCCTGGTGGGTCAATCCTGCTTTAGCATGAAAGGCAACCACTGATCAGAGGTAACCGTCATGTCGGCTGTCATGAGTCACGATGAATTGGAAGGGTTTGCGCTTGAGCTGCACGAGCTGTTGGATACTCTGCATGAGGAACTGCGCGACGAGCTGGAAACAATAGAGCATGCTCGGCACCTGCTGCGACAGGCGCAGGTGGGCAAAAGCAGTCAGCAGGCGGCTTTGGAGTTGGCGCAAAGGCTGAATCTGGAACAAATGCGACAGCAGCTTGATGCGATTGCGGACTGTAACGAGGCGCTTGAGCGCATCAATCGGGGACAGTATGGTCGTTGTCTGTGTTGCGGGGAGGTAATCGAGCTGAACCGTCTGCGGGCGGACCCGGTGACCCGTACCTGTCTGGGCTGCCAGCACTGAGTCTTGTTTTAAAATCTGCGGCTGTTATTGTTGTCTGCCATCATCGTGTAGTCAGGTCTGCAGCATGGCGTTTCAGTGGCCAATCAGGGTCTATATAGAAGATACCGACCTGGGTGGTATTGTATATTACGTAAACTATCTCAAGTACATGGAACGTGCTCGCACGGAGTTGTTGCGTCGCGACGGCTTCTCTCAACAGACACTGCAAGGGCAGGATGTCCTGTTTGTGGTGACTCATGCTGACGTGCAATATCTCCAGCCTGCCCGTCTTGATGATGAACTCCTGGTCAGCGTGACAACGGAACGGTGTTCCGGTGTCCGCGTCACTTTTGTACAGGAAATCACGCGTGCTTCAGATTCTGTTCTGCTTTGCAGGGCTAAAGTAGACGTCGCCTGTGTATCCGCCTTGCAGATGAAGCCGCAACGCTGGCCTGCCGATATTATGGCGTGCCTGAATGTAAATACCGCACAACCGCCTGCCTTTGAGGAGAAATAATGGAAGGCAACAAACTGCCGATCTGGAGTCTCGTGGAAAATGCGAGTCTCACCGTTCAAATAATCATGGTGCTTTTGTTCCTGGCTTCTTTTGTCTCCTGGGTGATGATTTTTCAGCGTCATCAGGTCATGCGGAAGGCGCGGCGCTCCCTGCGTCAATTCGAAGATCGCTTCTGGTCGGGTATTGATTTAAGTCAGCTGTTTCGTGATGTCAACCAGATACCGAACCGGAACTCCGGGGCGGAAAATATCTTTCGTGCCGGTTTGCAGGAATTTACGCGTCTGACGCAAAAGGCGTCACGTGATCCTGAGGTGGTGATGAACGGTGTTCAGCGTGCCATGCGGGTTGCGATGGCGCGGGAAGAGGAAAAACTTCAGCGTCATTTGCCTTTTCTCGCAACCGTGGGTTCAACGGCGCCCTATATGGGGCTGTTTGGTACGGTGTGGGGGGTGATGAACGCATTTCGTGGTCTTGCAACTGTGCAGCACGCCGCCATCTCCGTAGTCGCGCCAGGTATTGCCGAGGCATTGATTACAACGGCAATCGGCCTGTTTGCCGCAATTCCGGCGGTGGTGGCCTATAACCGCTTTTCGTCTCAGGCGGAATCACTGCTGAGCAACTACGAAACCTTTGCCGATGAGTTTTCCAGCATTCTCTACCGGCGTGTACATGCGGTCTGAGGTCTGATCTATGGATTGGCGTCCACGCAAACAACGCAAGATCAATGCTGAAATCAATGTTGTTCCCTACATTGAGGTGATGACGGTTCTGCTGGTGATTTTTATGCTGACATCGCCCATGTTGACGCAGGGTGTTGATGTGAACCTTCCGCAGGCTTCAACTGATCCGGTGGAAACGGAAGATGATGAGCCCATCATCCTGACCGTTGATCGAGAAGGGCAATACTACATCAACGTCGGTGGTGATGATGAAACTCCCGTGAGCCGTGAAGAGGTTGCCAGCCGTGTGGGCAAGGTGCTAGCCAGTGCGCCGCAGAAGCTGCTGCTGGTTAGAGGTGACAAGGATGCCAGCTATGATCAGGTCATACAGCTGATGGCGCTCTTGCAGGATGCGGGTGCTCAAAGTGTTGGCTTGGTGACGGAATAGGGCCGTTTGTGGAAATCAGAAGCTACATACTTCCATTTCTGATGGCCTTGAGTGTGCATGCCCTGGTGTTTGTGCTGGTGGGATCGCAATGGGAAATGCAGACGACACCCAGGCCGCAGCCGCCACGTCATATTGCAGCTGAAATGGTTGACTTGAAGGCATTCGCGGAGCGTCGTGCCGAGCAGGAGCGGATTGCTCAGGAAAAGGTGCGTCAGGAAGACGCGGTGCGTGAGCGCGAGCGCAGGGCTGCCGAACAGCGTCAACAGGAGCTGGAACAGAAAAAGGCCAGAGCTGAGGCGGAAAAGCAGGCTCGGGCTGACGCGGAGCGCAAGCGCCAGGAAGAGCAGGTGCGCAAGCGCGAGGCCGAAAAGAAACGTCAGGCAGAGGTAGCGGCGCGCAAAAAGGCCGAAGCTGAGGCGCGTCAGCGCAAGGCTGAAGAGCAGGCCAAGCGTGAGGCTGAGAAAGCCAAGCGTGAAGCGGCTGAACTGGCACGCAAGGAGGCTGCGCGGCGTCAGCAGCAGGAACAAGCTGAAGCGGAGTTGCAGCAGGCGCTGGAGCGAGAGCGCAAGGCGCGTGCCCAGGCCGAAGCCGCTGCTCGCAAGGCATCACAGGCCGTCATTGGCGATATTCGTGGCTATATTCAAGCCGTGTTGCAAGATAGCTGGCGTATACCCAGCACGGCCAGAAACGGAATGAAAGCTGTGGTTACGATCCATTTTCTGCCTAACGGCGAGGTTGATCAGGCCTATATCGAAACCAGCAGTGGTAATGCAGCGTTCGATAACTCTGCGGTGCAGGCGGTGTATCGCGTCCAGTCTTTCCCGCGGATTGCGGAGATAGATCCCATACTGTTCGAGCGTAACTTGCGTAAACTCAAAGTGGAATTCAGACCGGAGGGGCTCAGGTGGTAAAACTGAAACAGCTTATTGTGCTGGCGTGCTGCGCATTGGTGTCCTTGTCGTTGCGCGCAGAGCTGGTGGTAGAGGTCACTCAGGGTGTGGAATCGCCAACCCGGATTGCGGTGGTCCCTTTTGCCAATGACAGCGGTGTTGCTCTGAGTGAGGACATTGCGGGCGTTATTCAGCAGGACCTGAACCGCAGCGGTTTTTTTGAGACCATGCCACGTGAAAATATGCTGGGCTTTCCGAGTCGGCGTAATGATGTCTATTTTCGCGACTGGCGCATTTCGCGAATGGACTATGTAGTGATCGGTCGTGTTGAGCCTGGTGCGTCCGGTAACCTGAATGTCACCTATGAACTGTTTGATGTGCTGCGTGAGGAGTCGGTACTCACGGAGCCGGTCAGTGTTTCCCCAAAAGGGCTGCGTGATGCGGCACACTTTGTGGCCGATCGTATTTTCGAGCAGTTAACCGGCCTTAAGGGCGCCTTCTCGACTCAGGTTGTCTATGTTACGGCGGAGCAGTTATCTGCCGGCAAGCAGCGCTTCAGGCTGGTGCTGGCGGATTGGGATGGTGCACGCGCTCAGACCATTCTGGAATCACCAGAGCCGATTCTGTCGCCGGCCTGGTCGATGGATGGCAGCAAGCTGGCCTATGTTTCTTTCGAGACGGGTAAGCCTTCCATTTACGTGCAACATCTGGCCAGTGGGCGTCGTGAGCGGGTGCAGTCGTTCCCGGGGTTGAATGGTGCGCCGGCCTGGTCTCCCGATGGCAATCAGCTGGCGCTGGTGCTGTCACGAGATGGCAATCCGGAGATCTATCTGCTGAATCTGCAGACACGTGCGCTCGAGCGTATCACGCGTCACTATGGTATTGATACCGAGCCCAGCTGGTCGCCGGATGGCAAATCGCTGATTTTTACTTCGGACCGAGGTGGGCAGCCGCAGATTTATCAGTTGGACATTGCATCGCGTAACCTGAAGCGGCTGACGTTTGAGGGCAATTACAACGCGCGTGGCCGTCTGACACAGGATGGACGTTTTCTGGCCATGGTACATCGCAGTCAAGGTGGCGGTAACGGTTTCGAAATCGCTGTTCAGGATTTGAAAACGGATCGTGTTGATATTCTGACGCGTTCGGGACTGGTTGAATCACCCAGCATTGCCCCCAATGGTAGTGTCGTGATCTATGCAACTCAGGAAGGGACGCGTGGTGTGCTTGCAGCCGTGTCACTGGATGGACGGGTTCAATTCAGAATGCCGGCCAGTCAGGGGGATGTGCGTGAGCCTGCCTGGTCACCATACCTGAACTGAGCAGCAACTGTTTAATCAGAAAAATTAATTAAAATTCAAGCAATTATCTAGAGGAAAGAGCATGCGCGTAGCCAATCTAACCAAAGCAGTTGTGATCTCGTCGGCCATGATTCTGGCAGCCGGTTGTAGCACAACCAGCACTACAACGGATGGTGGTGCAGCGGGTGCGGCCAATGGCGGTCAGTCCGGTGCAAACAGCTATGGCGGTGGGGCAAATGGTGGTGTCTCTGCCGGTCAGATTGTGACGCAGGAAGATCTGAAGCGCCTGCAAACCGTTTTCTACTTCGACTTCGACAAGGCAGTCGTACGTCAGCAGGGGTTTGCGGATCTGGAAGCACATGCTCGCTACCTGGCACAGAACCCAGCGGCCTCTGTACGTCTGGAAGGTCATGCTGATGAGCGCGGTACGCGTGAGTACAACATGGCGCTGGGCGAACGTCGTGCCAAGTCGGTTGAACGCCTGCTGATGGTGAACGGTGCTACGGCCAACCAGATTGAAACGGTAAGCCTGGGTGAAGAAAAGCCAGCCATGATAGGCCACAGCGCGGATGCCTGGGGTAAAAACCGCCGCGTTGAGCTGAAATACCTGACCAAATGATGAAGGCAGGATACTCACTGGTGCTGGCGGGGCTGCTGACTGCAGCCGCGTCAGCGCGTGCGGAGGTGCCGGTTATTGAGGTGCGTGATGTGGGTCGTCCGGCAGGTGGCGGGTATGCAGCTCAGCCGCTGACGGGTAATGCGGCCGGCAATGAAATGGTGCTGGTGCTGCAGCAGCTGCAGGATGAAGTGCGCAGCCTGCGCGGCATCGTCGAGCAGCAGCAACGCCGTATCGAAGTACTTGAGCGGCAGCAGCGGGATCGCTACCGGGATGTCGATCGTCGCTTGAGTCTGTTGTTTCAGGCAGTGCCTGCCGATGCGCTTGCGGCAGCAGCGCCTGCTGATGCGGGTGTGAATGATGTGATGCCTGAGCAGCAGAATGTGCCATCCTCGGCGGAGAAGGCAGTAACTGCGGAGAGCACCCAGATGTCTTCCCCGTCAGCAGAGGGGCAGGCAAGCGCCGGTGCGCCACCATCTGCTGCTGCCAAGCCTGAAGACCTGCAGGCATACGAAGCGGTCTATGCGCTGATTCGTCAACGGGATTTTGAGCGGGCCAATGGCGAGCTCAATGCCTTTATCTCGGCTTATCCGGACAGTACACTGATTCCGAATGCCTGGTACTGGAAAGGCGAGGTACAGCTTGCACGGCAGGATTTGGATGGGGCTCGCAAGGCGTTCCGTCAGGTGATCGATAACCATGCCTCTCATGGCAAGGCGGCGGATGCACTGTACAAGCTTGGTGTGCTCTACGGCAGAAGTGGTGATGGAGCACTGGCGCGGCAAACCATGCAGCAGGTGATCAGTACCTATCCTCAATCATCGGCGGCCGATCTGGCGCGTGGCTACTTGACACCTTAATTTAGCAGTTGAAATTGGCTTTACCTGATGAAACAACGTGAAAAACGAGCGGTTGTCCTGCTCTCCGGTGGACTGGATTCAGCCACTGCCTTGGCGATGGCAAAGGCACAGGGATTTGCCTGCTATGTATTGAGCTTTGATTATGGACAGCGCTCGGTAACCGAATTGAATGCCGCGCGAGCAATCGCGACCCAGCTGGGGGCGGTTGAGCATCGTGTGCTCCGGCTCAGTCTGGAAGACTTCGGTGGCTCTGCGCTGACGGATAACAGTATCGATGTGCCTGAGGGTGAATGCGAAGGCGTGCCGGTAACCTATGTGCCTGCGCGCAATACGGTATTCCTGTCACTGGCACTGGGTTGGGCTGAAGTCCTGGATGCGGATGCGATCTTTATCGGTGTCAATGCAGTGGATTACTCGGGCTATCCGGACTGTCGCCCTGAATTTATCCAGGCCTTCGAGACCATGGCAAATCTGGCAACGCGCCGGGGGGTCGAAGGTGACCCCATCAGCATTGAAACGCCGCTGATGCACCTGACCAAGGCTGATATCATCGAGCAGGGGGCTGCTCTGGGAATCGATTATGCATTGACCGTTTCCTGTTATCAGGCCGACGATGAAGGGCGTGCCTGTGGTCGCTGCGACAGCTGTCGTCTGCGTGCCAAGGGCTTTTCTGATGCCGGAATTGCTGATCCGACACGATATATTTAAGGAAAAAGCCCAAAGGGGGTTGCCATTTGTGCCAATAGGGGTAAAATGCGCAGCCCGTTGGGTCGTTAGCTCAGTTGGTAGAGCAGTTGGCTTTTAACCAATTGGTCATAGGTTCGAGTCCTATACGACCCACCATTTTGCTCCATGCAGGCGTCAGTCTGTTATGTGGGTCGTTAGCTCAGTTGGTAGAGCAGTTGGCTTTTAACCAATTGGTCATAGGTTCGAGTCCTATACGACCCACCACTTCCTTTCAACAGGCCGTCTGTCTGTTCTGATGGGTCGTTAGCTCAGTTGGTAGAGCAGTTGGCTTTTAACCAATTGGTCATAGGTTCGAGTCCTATACGACCCACCATTTTTCCCTTTCCCCTATTTGTATTCATCTGCCATAGTGAAAAGGGTAGAGGCAGTTTAAGCCGTATGTGTGCCGAATATGGCTGCAACTATGGTATAATCCCTGCCCCTAGTTTTTTGCCCTCGTTGGCAGTAACCCGCGGGATGACAAGAACCGATATTATGTTGAGTAAGCAGGACATTGATGATCGCATCCTGGTGCAGGAGCACTTTGCTCAAGAGCATCTGCCACCGACCATGGGATCAGCAGAGATCGAACAATACAAAGAAAAAATTCGTCGGCTGTTGGCAGAGAAAGATGCTTGCCTCGTTGCTCATTACTACACCGATGACCTGATCCAGCAGTTGGCTGACGAAACGGGTGGCTGTGTCGCCGACTCGTTGGAGATGGCGCGTTTTGGTGCGCGTCATCCTGCGTCTACGCTGATCGTGGCCGGGGTGCGCTTCATGGGCGAGACCGCCAAAATTCTCAACCCGGAAAAGCGTATTCTGATGCCGACTCTGGAGGCAACCTGCTCGCTGGATATTGGTTGTCCGGCGGATGAGTTTTCGGCGTTTTGTGATCAGTACCCGGACCACGAAGTGGTTGTCTACGCTAACACCTCTGCTGCCGTTAAGGCGCGTGCAGACTGGGTGGTGACGTCCAGCATTGCATTGCAGGTAGTTGAGCATCTGAGCGAGCAGGGCAAGAAGATCATCTGGGCGCCTGACAAGCATTTGGGCGAGTATGTACAGAAGCAGACCGGTGCCGAGATGGTGCTCTGGGATGGCAGCTGTATCGTACACGAAGAGTTCAAGGCCAAGGGTGTACTGGACCTCAAGCAGGTCTATCCTGATGCGGCCGTTCTGGTGCATCCTGAGTCACCGGACGCAATTGTACAGATTGCGGATGCCGTGGGCTCCACCAGTCAGTTGATCAAGGCGGCGCAGGAGTTGCCGAACGAAACCTTCATAGTGGCAACTGACCGAGGTATCTTCTACAAGATGGCGCAGGCAGCTCCCGGCAAGCGCTTCCTTGAAGCGCCGACCGGTGGTTCAGGTGCAACCTGCCGCAGCTGTGCGCACTGTCCCTGGATGGCCATGAATGGTCTGGATAATATTCTTGCGGCGCTCGAGCAGGGCAGCGATGAAATTATCGTGGATGAGGCGCTTATGGAGCGTGCGCGCAAGCCATTGCAGCGTATGCTGGATTTCTCGGCCAGCTGATTGCGATCACCCCTGGTGTATCTGGAAAGGTGGGCGAGTCCCACCTTTTTTTGTGCCCGCTCGTTATTCTGCCTTGTTGTTCGCTTGCTGTTGCTGGTTGCATTGGACAGGGTGCTTGTTAAAACTGCTGCTTCATTTCTTCACGCAGGGCCTTGGCATACAGTTCTCGCTGTTGCAACCGCGCCTTATCTGAAGCGGTAAGTCCTTTTTCCTTCATGGCATAATCGACCTGGCGCAGTGCAAGGTCGAACTGTGCGGTCAACAGGAAGTATTCAATACGTGCTTCATGCACCCCAAGCGTATCGTTCACCAGACCCAGCGTTTCAGCCTGCTGAAACCAGAGTTGAGCATCTTCGGGGTAGTCTCGTGTCAATTTCTGGTAGGCGCGAGCCGCCTGTTGCAAGTGGCCGGTTTCTCGCATTGCCTGAACCTCCAATACCCTGAGTGGGCGGCTTTCGGGATAGAGTGCTCGTAGTGATTTTGCCTTCTCAAGTGCCAGTGTCCGTTTGCCTTCGGCAAGCAGTAACTCGACCTGAGCCGCCTGTATGTAGGGGTGCTGGCGGGTTGAGGCCGGTAGAGACTGCCAGGTGCTGTGGGCCAGTGCATGCTGGTTGCTGGCCGTGGCTGCCAGTATCAACCCATACAGGTTGGCAGGGGAGCGATCTTTTGCACTGTCGGCCTGGAACTGTTGCAGGGCTGTCTGGGGTGAGTCGCTGAAGTGTACGGCCATACGAGCCTTGATCAGGTTGAACTCGAGTGAAGATTGGGACGATTGTGGTTTGGGCAACTGACGTGCGCGGTTCATGGAATCGGCAATGCGTGACTCGGTTACCGGGTGGGTCAGTAGAAACTCGGGTGGTCTTTGGCCATAGAAACGATAGTTGCGCTGGAGGCGCCCAAACATGTCCGGCATCGCTTCGGGGTCGAAACCCGTTGCGACCAGTGTCTGCATGCCGGCTCTGTCGGCTTCCTGTTCGTTGCGGCGGCTGAAGGCCAGTTGCTGATATGCGGAAGCGCCAAGTGTGGATGACATCACCGCCATACCACCTTCGGTATCAGCGGCGGCAACCAGAATGCCGGCCAACATGCCAGCCAGCATCAGCGGACGATTCTTACGCTCTTCTTCCAAACGCTGAGCATAGTGGCGCTGGCTCAAGTGTGCCAGTTCATGTGCCAGTACGGAGGCAAGTTCACCTTCGTTTTCGGTGGTCAGCAGCAGCCCGCCATGGACTCCGATAACACCTCCGGGAACCGCAAACGCATTGACGCTGGGGTTGTCGAGCAGGAAAAAGGAGATGCGGCGGTCCTGTACCTGACTATTTGGCACCAGGCGCCAGATCAGGTCTTCCAGGTACTGATAGCTGATCGGATCATGCAGCATGGGGGCCTGGCCGCGCAGGATGCGAGACCAGTTACGACCCAGTCGATATTCATCCTGCAGACTGATCATGGCTGATGTGCCATCACTGAGGCGTGGCAGGTTGAACTCATCAGCCTGAGCTGTTGTGGCCAGCGTCCATAACAGGACACAGGTCAGTAGATGGCGTAGAGGCAGCATGCAGTGTTCACTTTGTCGGTTATCCTGTTGAAGGGTTATGGTATATAGTGCGATGCGTTCATGGCTAGTGTGTAGGAGACAACAGAATGACAGAGCTGGAATTCGATCAGGAACTGGACACCAGCGGCCTGAACTGCCCGATGCCGTTGCTGAAAGCCAAGGTGGCCTTGCATCAGCTATTACCGGGGCAGGTATTGAAGGTGATCGCGACCGACGCTGGCTCCCTGCGTGATATTCCCGCCTACACTGATTTGTCAGACCATGAATTGCTGCAGACGTTCAGTGATCAGGGGCGTTACACCTATTGGATTCGTCGCGGCCATTCGGTTTGAGGTCAGCCATGCGCAAGATTTTCAACAAGTGGATTGAGCAATACTTTTCGGATGAAGAAGCCCTGTTTCTGTTTCTGCTGTTAAGCGGGGCGCTACTGATTATTTGGCTGCTGGGTCAGCCGTTGGCACCTGTGATCGCGGGGGTCATACTCGCCTTCCTGATGCAGGGCATGGTGGACTGGTTGCGCGAACGCGGCGTGCCGCACCTGGGGTCCGTGATAATGGTCTTTACACTGTTTATCAGCTTTGTGGCGGCATTCCTGCTGTTTGTGTTGCCGATAGTCTGGCAGCAGTTGGGTAATCTGTTCAACGAAGCCCCCCGGATGGTGTCGGAAACTCAGGCGTTATTGCTGGTGTTGCCGGAGCGCTATCCAGAGCTGGTGTCGGAAACGCAGGTGCGCCAGTTGATAGCCGCTGCGGCAAGTGAGCTGAGCCGGTTGGGACAGTGGGTGTTAACCTTCTCGCTCAATTCCATCACCAGTGTAGTGACCATTCTCATCTATCTGGTGCTGGTGCCGATCTTGGTATTCTTTTTCCTGAAGGACGGCCGCAGCCTGATGAGCGGCTGGCTGGCGTTTTTGCCGCAGAAGCGGGAAATGATGACGCGCGTTTGGCGCGAGATGGATGATCAGATTGCCAATTACGTACGTGGCAAGGCGATAGAGATCATTATCGTCGGGGTGGTAAGTTATATCACGTTCGTATTCTTTGGCATTAACTATGCGGCGCTGCTGGGCATACTGGTGGGGCTGTCGGTCGTGATTCCCTATATCGGAGCGGCGATTGTAACGCTGCCGGTCATGCTGATTGCGTTCTTTCAGTGGGGCTGGAGCAACGAATTCATGTACCTGATGATTGCCTACGGTGTTATTCAGGCGCTGGATGGCAATGTGCTGGTACCCTTGCTGTTCTCGGAGGCGGTCAACCTCCACCCGGTTTCAATTATTGTAGCGGTGTTGGTATTTGGCAGTTTCTGGGGATTCTGGGGGGTGTTTTTTGCCATACCGTTGGCGACTCTGGTCAAGGCAATTGTCAGTGCCTGGCCCAGAGCGGCAGAGGAAGCCTCCGGCAGTTAGAATCGCCGGAGGTTAGTGTTACAGGGCTTTGACGGCGTCCAGTACCTCGTCGGCGTGGCCCTTCACCTTTACCTTGCGCCACTCCTGTCGCAGGGTGCCGTTCTTGTCGATCAAGAAGGTGCTGCGTTCAATACCCATGTATTCCCGTCCGTACATTTTCTTCAGCTTGATGACGTCAAACAGGCGGCACAGTTCTTCCTCCTTGTCGCAGATCAGCTCAAAAGGAAAAGCCTGTTTGCTTTTGAAATTCTCATGACTGCGCATTCCATCACGGGACACACCGAATATTTCGGTGTCCAGTGCCTGAAAATCAGCATAGCGATCACGAAAATCCTGCCCTTCTGTGGTGCAGCCGGGCGTGCTGTCCTTGGGGTAAAAATAGATGACCAGATTCTTGCCCTTGAGAGCGCTCAGGCTGACCTCCGTCTCACTGGTAGCCTGGGCCGTGAAGTCTGGGAACGGCTGATCGATTTCGGGTGTGCTCATCGGAACAATCCTTGCTTGATAAAAAGTCGCTCGCACTACTACGCTAGCGCGGGTTATTTCGTTTAGAATGCGTAGTTTACGATAGCAAAAATTGCGTTGCCGGTTGAGGCTTGTAATTGTCACCGGTAACATCAAAACACTATCTCACCGAGTTCCTGAACAAGATGGAGACGAAAATGATTCGCGGCAGTATTGTAGCGCTGGTGACCCCGATGACAGCCAATGGAGATATCGATTGGGCTGCGCTGAACAAGATAGTGGATCTCCATCTTGAAAAGGGCACTGACTCAATTGTTGCGGTGGGCACGACCGGCGAATCGCCGACGCTGGGCTACGATGAGCACCTGGATGTTATCAAGGCGATTGTGGATCGTGTTAATGGTCGTATCCCGGTGATTGCAGGCACGGGAGCCAACTCCACAGCCGAAGCGATTGAACTGACCGAGCGTGCGGCCAAGGTGGGTGCTGATGCCTGTCTGCTGGTAACTCCATACTACAACAAGCCGACACAGGAAGGTTTGTACCAGCACTTCAAGGCTATCGCAGAAGCCGTATCCATTCCGCAGATTCTGTATAACGTGCCGGGCCGGACCTCCTGCGATATGCTGCCGGAAACCGTATACCGTCTGGCTGAAATCGAAAACATTGTCGGTATCAAGGAAGCAACTGGCGACCTGGATCGCGCCCGTGAACTGATTCAGAACGTACCGACCGATTTCGCCATCTATTCGGGCGATGATGCAACCGCCATCGAGCTGATTTTGATGGGCGGCCAGGGCAATATTTCCGTGACGGCCAACGTTGCACCGGCGGAAATGGCCGAGCTGTGCCGCTTGGGCCTCAGTGGTGAGACTGAAGCAGCGCGTGCTCTGCAGGCCAAACTGATGCCGCTGCACACCAACCTGTTTGTTGAAGCCAACCCGATTCCCGTGAAGTGGGCGATGGCCGAAATGGGTCTGATCGAGCAGGGTATTCGTCTGCCGCTGACCGTGCTGTCAGAGCAGTATCAGGACCTGGTACGCAACTCTCTGCGTGAATGTGGCGTCATCTGACAGGACGGGAACATGCAACAACTTCGAACGCGTTACCTGCCGCTGGTGCTGGCTGTACCGCTGGCGATCAGTGGCTGCAGCATCGTCGACAAAAACCCGATTTACGGTGATAACGGTGTTATCCGAGACCGCAGTCAGGACTACGAACTGGCGGCGAAATCGGAACGCCTGCAAGTGCCACCGCATCTGCGTGCCAAGCAGATGCAGGAGCAGCTGGTGGTGCCTGATGCCGGGTTGACAGCAGTGGGTCGTGACGAGTTCGAGGTGCCGCGGCCCGAATTCTTCTATGCCGAGTCCGGCAGTGAAAGCGTCAACTTTCGCCGTATGGATGGCGAGAAGGTCATTCTGGTTGATGAACCAATCGCGGATGTCTGGCGTAAGGCACGGGATTTCTGGGCGTTCAATGATCTTGATGTCACCTATGCCGACCCCCGTCAGGGCGTTATGGAGACCGACTGGATCACGCTTGACGGGCATGATTACAGCTTTGTTGACCTCTGGGTGAAGCGCCTGACATTGCAGGATGTGGAAGGCCCGACGCGTAACAAGCTGCGCATGAGTTTGCGCCCTGATCCTGAAGATTACAGCCGTACGGCGATTCGCCTCAAGCATGTGCAGTACCCGCTGGATGCGCAGGTTACTGACATTAACTGGCAGACGCAGGCGCGGGATATCGAATACAAATCGGACATGATGTTCGAAATGCTGCGTTACCTGAGTAAGGCGGGTGTTCAGCCCACGGCCAATTCCCTGTTGGCGTTGCAGCAGAAGCGCGAAGCGCGACCGCTGCTGGGGCGCGATTCCCGTGGTAACCCGGTGCTGAAAATCAGTGCGCAGGTAGATGAGGCCTGGACGCTGGTCAACGGGGCGCTGGATGCCGCTGAAGTGGATGTGGGGACTCGGGATCAGGCGAAAGGTATCGTCTACCTGACCTACACCACCTCAACTCCGTTTGATGAAACCGAAAAAATGGGCTTTTTCGAATGGCTGCATTCAGATCGTGACGATATCACGCTGAGCACCAATGCGTTGGCATCTGCATTGGGTGTGGGGGATGAGGCATCACAGAATATCCGCTACAGCTCTCGTACGGTGGCGACAGTGGAAAATGCTGAAGAGATTGAATCCGAGCTGTCTGATCCCAATAACGAGGCCAACCGCAAGGGATATAAAATCTGGTTCGGCGGCAAAGTGCTGTATGTCTTCGGTAGCGGTGATACGGGGGTCTACAATAACGAAACGGGTAACTACGAGCACACTGGGCAGTATCAGTTGCATGTTAACCGTACCCGTTCGGGGGTGTTTCTGAATGTTCAGACTCGCGACGGACTGGAAGCACCTGCGATTGTAGCTGAAGAGATTCTCTGGACAGTGAAAGACCAGCTGCCAGAGCAGCTTTGAAAATACCGATCACATGATCGATAAAACGGGAGCCTGGGCTCCCGTTTTTGTATTTAGGGTCGGTTGTAAGCGGCCGTTTCAGAAAGGCGCTGGACAATCAAAGGCGAGGCGTTCGCCGCTCTCTGGATGGTCAAATGAAAGATGCTCGGCATGTAGTAGCAGGCGAGGGTGTCGCTCGGCCTGTTCGGGTGCTGCATAGAAGCGATCGCCCAGAATGGCATGGCCAATCGCCATCATGTGTACTCGCAGCTGGTGTGAGCGGCCGGTAATGGGGTAGAGGAGGACGCGGCTGCTGTCGCTGGCGGCATCCCGGTTCAGGCATTCCCACTCGGTGGTGGCCGGCTTGCCGGCGTCCCAGTCCACCATCTGCAGGGGGCGTCGCTCCCAGTCACAGCGCAGTGGCAGTTCGATGCGGCCCGAGTCTTCCTGTAGCAGGCCACCGACCTCTGCGCAGTAGCGTTTACCGGTTGTGCGTTGCTGGAACTGCATGCTGAGATGACGATGACTCTCTGCGGTCAGCCCCAGTACCAGCAAGCCGGATGTTGCCTGGTCCAGACGGTGGACAATGCGGGCGGTGGGGAACTGCTGTTGTACTCGCCGCCACAGGCAATCCTGCTTGTCCGGGCCTCGGCCCGGCACGGAGAGCAGTCCAGCGGGCTTGCTGACCACAACCAGGCTGTCATCGCTGTAGATGATCTCAGGCATCGGCTTTTTCCAGCAGCAGCATGGACTCGACATGAGCCGTTTGCGGGAACATGTCCATGATGCCAAAACGGGTAACGCGATAGCCTTCGCTCAGTAGTGGCTCCAGATCGGCGACCAGTGCAGACGGGTTGCAGGATATATACAGGATTCTGCGCGCACCGTAATGCACCAGCTGGCCAACGGTTTCGCGGGCGCCTGTGCGGGGCGGGTCCAGCAGAATCAGGTCAAAGCCTTCGTGGAACCAGGGAGCGTGACGAAAGCTTTGCGACAGGTCGGCGCGATAGAACTGCACATTATCCAGCCCGGCAGCCTCTGCATTGCTGCGAGCGCGCTCAACCATGGTGGTTGACCCTTCCACCCCCACGGCCTGAGCCGCTTTTTGTGCCAGTGGCAGGGTGAAGTTGCCAAGGCCTGAAAACAGATCGAGCACCCGATCATCAGAAGAGGGTGCCAGCCATTCCAGTGCCTGGTTGACCATCTGGTGGTTGATGTCCGCATTGACCTGAATGAAATCGGTGCTGGCAAAATTCAGCTGCAGGTTCTGAGTCGGCAGGTGGTAGTGCGCCTGTGCAAGATCAGAATGACTGTCTGCAGCCAGGGCAATCTGCAGCGTTAGGTCCAGTGTATCGGCCACCTGCTCCAGCCGCGCCTGCAGCGCCTCGGGCAATGCGCGGGTGCAGCGAAGGCGCAGATAGCCGCCCTGGTCACCGCAACTGATATCGAGATGAGTGATTCGGCGGATATCACCCTGATCGGACAGTGCTTCGCGCATCAGGGTGAAGACCGGCTGCAGTCTGGGCTCCAGGACCGGGCACTGCTCAATATCCAGCAACTTGTTGCTGCCACGACGACGGAAACCCACCAGTACCTCGTCATCGCGTTGGCGCTGGTTGATACCGATGCGAGCTGCACGGCGGTAGCCGGCATCGGATGCGATCAGCGCTGGTTCGATCTGTTCGGGCACTACGGCGGCAAAGCGTTGCAGCTGGTCCAGCACCTGTTGTTGCTTGTGCTGGCGCTGGGCATCAATATTCAGATGCTGCAGATCACAGCCGCCACATTCACCGTAGTGGGAGCACAGAGGCTCCGTACGGTCAGGGCTGCTGGAATGACGTTCTACCACGCGTGCCGTGTTGTAACGCTTATGCACCTCCTCGATGCGTACCAGCAGCTCCTCGCCGGGCAGTGCGTCAGGCACAAAGGTGGTTTTGCCACCAATGCGGCCTACACCACGCCCCTCATGACTCAGGCGTTCGATCGTCAGGCTGTGGGTGGTATCGGATTGGGTAGCTGGGGTACGGCGCCGGGTCGGGCCGCCAAACTGAATTCTTTTTCGACTCATGTCATACTTTCCGCTCGAGAGGTGGATATTTTAGCAACCGCCGCCACTCGGGTGAAATGAAACCGTGGCTGAGGGCAGTCAATGACGCAGGAACATCCATTTGCACCCTATGTGCGTATCTTGGGCAAGGGTAAGAAGGGCAGTCGATCGCTGACTGTTGAAGAGGCTCAGGATGCCATGGGTATGATTCTGGATAATCGGGTCGAGCCCGAACAGTTGGGCGCTTTTCTGATGCTGATACGCATGAAAGAGGAGGCGCCCGAGGAGTTGAAAGGGTTTGCGCTGGCTGTACGGGAGCGCAGCGCGGTGCCGGCTGGTCTCACGGCGGATCTGGACTGGTCTACCTATGCGGGCAAAAAGCGTCGGCTGCCCTGGTTCTTCCTGGCTGCAATGGTGTTGTCCGGGCAGGGTATACGCCTGTTCATGCATGGGGCGCGTGGCCATACACCCGGGCGCATCTACACCGAGGACATGTTGCAGCAGTTCGGTTTAACGGCTTCACGTGACTGGGCGGAGGTTGCCACTGCGCTGGAGCATGACAGTTTTGCCTTTATGTCCATTGACCACATGGTGCCCCGGCTGGGTCAGATTATTCAGCTCAGGCCCGTACTGGGACTGCGCTCACCGGTTCACACCCTGTGCCGATTATTGAACCCTTTGGGCGCCGAATGTTGTATTGATGGCGTCTTCCATCCCCCTTATGCTCCCATGCATCAGAAAACGGCTCAGCTGTTGGGAACCCGCTATAGCCTGACAATTAGAGGGGATGGCGGTGAGGCTGAGATGAAACCCGACTCAGACAGTGAGCTGCACTGGGTAACCGCTGACTGCCTGAATGAAGAATTCTGGCCCCGCATTCATGATCGACGGCTGGTGCGGGAAGATGAGCTGGAGCCCTCGGATCTGCTGGCACTCTGGCGCGGCGAACTGGCACATGAATATGGTGCAGGGGCTGTCATCAGCACTTTGGCGGGGGCGTTGCGACTGTTGTCCAAAGGTGAGCAGCAGTCTCAGGCATACTGGCTGGAGCAGGCGTGGGCCTGCTGGAATGCGCGTGACACTAAGCGTTTTGGTTAATAACCGATCAATTTACTAGGTTATGGTTTGGGTGTATGCTGAAACCATAAGCCCAACGGATTCACAAAGGTAGTTTATGACCATTACTGTTACCAAACCCGCCGAGCGCTATCTGGCGGAACTGCTTGAAAAACAGAATGTTGAAGGTATTGCTGTACGGTTGTTCGTGACTCAGCCCGGCACGGCCTACGCGGAGACTTGCTTGGCCTACTGTCGCCCGGATGAGGTCAATGCGGAAGACGAAATCATGGATATGGAGCTGGTTCGGTTCTACATTGAACGTAACAGCCTGCCTTATCTGGAAGAAGCTCATGTTGATTTTGCCGAAGATCGCATGGGCGGCCAGCTGACCATCAAGGCGCCCAATGCCAAAGTGCCCAAGGTATCGTCGGACAGCCCGATGGATGAGCAGATCAACTATGTGCTGTACGCGGATATCAATCCCGGTCTGGCATCGCATGGTGGTGAGGTCAAGCTGGTAGAGCTGATCGAGGAAGAAGATGGCGCCGTCGCTATCCTGAAATTTGGCGGCGGCTGCCAGGGATGCAGTGCGGTTGATATGACGCTGAAGGATGGTGTTGAAAAAACACTGATTGAGCGTGTCCCGGGCCTCAAGGCCGTGCGCGATGCAACCGACCACAGTGTGCGTGAAAACGCCTACTTCAAGTAAGCACCCATCCTCTGCAGACGGGAGGGACAGCTGTTCCTCCTTCCATTCCAAACCGGTGACGCGTAATTAATTGAACCTAAGTGGTTGTATTCACCGGAAAGACCCCCATTGAATGGTTAATTGTTTTTTACCAAGTAGCGCCAGCTTGCTTTGGCGCCCTGCAAAGAGGCACTCATCATGGATCATTTTGAAGCAACAGATGACGCAGTGACCGTCGAGCTTCCCGTATTGCCGTTGAGGGATGTGGTGGTATATCCCAACATGGTGATCCCTCTGTTCGTGGGTCGTGAAAAGTCGATTCATGCTCTCGAGCTGGCAATGGCCGGAGACAAACAGATCCTTTTGGTTGCTCAGAAGAGTGCGTCCGAGGATGAGCCGACGGCCGAAGACCTGTTTGATATCGGGTGTGTGGCCAATGTATTGCAGATGCTGAAGCTGCCGGATGGCACCGTTAAGGTGCTGGTTGAAGGTGAGTATCGTGCCAGCATCCAGACCCTGGTTGAAGAGTCCGAATCGTTCAGCGCTCAGGTAAGCGTTTTGCCGGTTGACAGTGTCAGCAGTTCAGAAGCCGAGGTGTACAAGAAGACGGCTCTGGATCAGTTTGAGCGTTTTGCTCAGGTCAACAAGAAAATCCCGAGTGAAGTGCACAGTTCCCTGCAGGGTATTGATGATATTGGTCGACTGGCTGACACCATTGCCGCGCACATGGCGCTGAAACTGGCTGAGAAACAGGCCATTCTGGAGATGCTGGGCGCACGTCAGCGCCTGGAGCACCTGATGTCACTGATGGAAGCCGAAATTGACCTGGTTGAGGTCGAGAAGCGCATCCGTGGTCGGGTCAAGAAACAGATGGAAAAGAGCCAGCGCGAGTACTATCTGAATGAGCAGATGAAGGCGATTCAGAAAGAGCTGGGCGATATGGATGAAAGCGGTGCTTCCGATATGGAAGAGCTGAAAACCCGTATCGAGGCGGCAGGCATGCCGCAGGAAGCGCAGGACAAAACGCTGAGCGAGTACAACAAGCTCAAGATGATGTCGCCGATGAGTGCGGAAGCCACGGTAGTGCGCGGCTACATCGACTGGATGCTGCAGATCCCCTGGACCAAGCGCTCCCGTGTACGCATGGATATGCGCCATGCCGAGAAAATCCTGAACGAAGACCACTATGGTCTGGAAGAGGTGAAGGACCGCATTCTGGAATATCTGGCCGTGCAGAAGCGGGTGAAGAAGATCAAGGGACCGATTCTCTGCCTGGTAGGGCCTCCCGGTGTGGGCAAGACCTCGCTTGGCCGTTCCATCGCCCGTGCCACCAACCGCAAGTACGTGCGCATGGCGCTGGGTGGCGTGCGTGATGAGGCTGAAATCCGTGGCCACCGCCGGACCTATATTGGCTCCATGCCGGGTAAGCTGATCCAGAAAATGTCTCGGGTTGGGGTGAAAAACCCGCTGTTCCTGCTGGATGAAATCGACAAGATGGGCATGGACCATCGCGGCGATCCTGCATCGGCGTTGCTGGAAGTGCTTGATCCCGAGCAGAACAGCAGCTTCAACGACCATTATCTGGAAGTGGATTACGATCTATCGGATGTGATGTTTGTCTGCACATCCAACTCGATGAACATCCCGGGTCCGCTGCTGGACCGTATGGAAATCATCCGTATCCCCGGCTATACCGAGGACGAGAAACTCAACATCGCGCGTCGTTACCTGATTCCGAAGCAGCTCAAGAACAATGGCATCAAGCCACAGGAGCTGGATGTGGCAGACGATGCGGTACTGGGACTGATCCGCTATTACACTCGTGAAGCCGGTGTTCGTGGCCTGGAACGTGAGATCGCAAAAGTCGCACGCAAGGTTGTACGAGAACTGGCGCTGGAGAAGAAAACCGGTACAGTCAAGGTGACTGCTGACGAGCTGGAGCACTACAGCGGCGTCAAGAAATTCAAGTTTGGCATGGCGGAAGAGCAGGATCAGGTTGGTCAGGTGACAGGTTTGGCCTGGACTCAGGTGGGAGGGGACATCCTCACCATTGAATCAGCAGTCGTACCGGGCAAGGGTCGCCAGATTAACACCGGCTCGCTGGGCGATGTGATGAAAGAGTCCATCCAGGCAGCCATGACGGTTGTTCGCAACCGTGCGCGTCTGTTGGGTATTCAGCCAGACTTCCATGAGAAACGTGACATCCATGTCCACGTACCGGAAGGCGCGACACCGAAGGATGGTCCCAGTGCCGGTATTGGCATGTGCACCGCAGTGGTTTCGGCGCTGACTGGTATTCCGGTACGTGCTGATGTGGCCATGACCGGTGAAATCACCCTGCGTGGACAGGTTCTGGCCATTGGCGGTCTGAAGGAAAAACTGTTGGCAGCGCATCGTGGTGGCATTCGGACTGTGGTCATTCCCGAGGAAAATACCCGTGATCTGAAGGAAATTCCCGACAATATCAAGGCAGATCTGGATATTCGCCCGGTTAAGTGGATTGACGAGGTGCTGGAAATTGCACTGACACATCAGCCAAAACCCTTGACCGATGCTGAAATTGAAGCGGCCGCCAACGAAAAAAACGGTAGCCGCAACGAACAGGGTCAGCTCAGCACACATTAACGCAAAGCCCCGGCATAAAAGGGCTGCAGCCAGTTGACACCAGTTTCGGCCAGTTGGTATAAAGTTGCAGACTATGCGCTGGGCAATGACAACGGATAGAACACGACAACGATTCTACAAGGGGAACAATGTGAATAAATCTGAACTGATCGACGCGATTGCCGCATCTGCCGATATCCCGAAGGCAGCTGCTGGCCGTGCGCTGGATGCTACTCTGGAATCAGTTACTGAAGCGCTGCAGCGTGGTGAGTCTGTCGCCCTGGTTGGTTTCGGTACTTTCTCCACCAAGGAGCGTGCTGCCCGTACCGGTCGTAACCCGCAGACTGGCAAGCCGATCGACATCGCAGCGGCTACTCTGCCGACGTTCAAGCCTGGCAAGGCGCTGAAAGACGCGGTCAACAAGTAATCGGGATCGTCCTGATTGAGACGGAGCGGTAGTTCAGTTGGTTAGAATACCTGCCTGTCACGCAGGGGGTCGCGGGTTCGAGTCCCGTCCGTTCCGCCAACTTTCGATCATGTTCGATATTGCGTCGGACACGTAATGTGATCTTAAAAAGCGCATTCGTCCTGAATGCGCTTTTTTTATAAATCAGAGTGTACGCCTACAATGCTTCAAACCATCAGGGAAAATTCACAGGGGATCATCGCCAAGGTGATCGTCGGCCTGATCATCGTGACGTTCGCGCTGTTCGGCGTTGAGTCACTGATCGGCTTGGCCAACAGTGAGAAGGCACCAGCGGAAGTCAATGGTGCTGATGTCAGTGTCGTCGACCTTCAGCGTGGTGTCGAATTGCAGCGACGCCAGTTGCTGGCACGTATGGGTGAGGATGCTGACCCGGCCGCGATCGATGAAAACCTGCTGCGCCGGCAGGTGCTGGATGCACTGATTAATCAGGAGATTCGTCTGCAGTCCGCCGAAGGGCAGGGGCTTTACCTGTCTGAAAACATGATCGATCAGATGATAGTGGCAACACCTGATTTCCAGATTGATGGCCGTTTTGATTCCAACCAGTTTGAATCTACCCTGCGCACTGTCGGCCTGACGCCGTTGATGTATCGTGAAATTCTGCGCAAGGAGCAACTGATTGGTCAGGAGCGTAAAGCGTATGAACTGTCTGCGTTTGCGACCCCTGCTCAGGTCAAGCAGCTGCTGGCGCTGGATCGTCAGACGCGTGATATTGCCTGGGCTCGCCTGTCGCGTGCCGAGGTATCGGAACAGCTTGAGATTACCGAGGCTGATCTCAAATCGCGCTATGAGGACAATCAGGCACGTTTCATGACTGCGCCTCAGGTTGTGTTGTCCTATGTGGAGCTTCACCAGGGCGATTTCTCGGATCCTGACAAGGTGAGCGATGCCGACGTGCGCAGTGCCTACGAGCAGGAACTGGTGCGTTTTGAAACGAATGAAGAGCGCGATGCTGCCCATATCATGTTGGAAGTGGGTGAAGCCGGTGAAGCGGCTGCGCGCGACCAGGCAAACGCACTGCGTGAGCGTATCCTGAAGGGTGAGCTGAGTTTTGCCGAAGCTGCGCAGGAGTTCTCCGTTGATCCGTCGTCTGCGGCTCAGGGCGGTGAGCTGGGCTACAATGCGCGCGATGTTTTCGAAGGGCCGTTTGAGGATGCACTCTTCTCGCTTCAGCCGGGTGATATCTCAGAGCCGGTTCGTAGTGAGTTTGGCTACCACCTGATCAAGTTGAACGACATTCGTGCAACAGAAGCCCCCACATTTGAAGCGCGTGCCATGGCGTTGCGCATAGAGCTGGCGGAAGAGCAGGCAGAGGCGGCCTATGTGGAAGCATTGGAGCGCTTGGCTGATTTGAGTTTCTCATCCGCGGATCTGGTGGAGCCGGCCCGTGAGTTGGGTCTGGATGTTCGACAGACAGAAGCCTTTGGTGAGTCGGGTGGTACGACCGAGCTGACGCAGAATGCAAAGGTGTTGCGTGCAGCCTTCAGTCCCGAGTTGCAGGATGAACAGCTGAACAGCACACCACTGGAGCTGAGCCGTGAGCACGCGGTAGTGGTGCGTGTGCATGAGCAGATTCCGGCGCGTCAGTTGGCGTTTGAAGAAGTGAAGGCTCAGCTGGAGTCTGAACTGCGTCAGGAGCGCTCGACCGAAATGCTGAATGAGCGCGCGGACGAAATGCTGGCAGCCCTGCGCAAGGGTGAGGCAGCAGGGTTGGACTGGACTGAAGTCAAGGCGATGGCACGAGAGGCGGCAGGCGCGCCCTTGGCCGTTAACCGCTTCGCGTTTGAAATGGCGCGGCCGACCGATAACAGCGCCGTTTATGGTCAGGTTCAGCTCAATAATGGTGATCTTGCGCTGGTACAGCTGAACGCCGTCAATGAAGCGAATCTGGATGAGGTTGACGAAGAAACCATGCGTCAGCTGGAAGGCTTCATTGCCCGTCGTGCAGGCCAGTTGGCCTATCAGGCACGCCTGGAAGCCATGCAGGATGCTGCCGAAGTTGTGCGTAACTGATAGTTAGAGCGTTACGTTCGACTCATGAAAAAGCCGCTTGATGCGGCTTTTTTTTGTTATCTTTTCTATAGTGCAGAGGCTTGCAGCAAGGCTTGCGTGTAGGGCTCGCGGGGGTGCCTGAACAGTGTTTCGGCCTCTCCCTGTTCAACCACCTTGCCCTGTTTCATCACCAGCACCCGGTGGCTCATGGCGCGCACGACGGCCAGGTCGTGGCTGATGAAAATATAGCTGAAACCATATTGCTGCTGCAGGCTTCGCAGCAGTTCGATGATCTGCTTTTGCACGGTCCGGTCGAGTGCCGAGGTGGGTTCATCCAGAATGATCAGGGCCGGCTTGAGTGCCAGCGCGCGGGCAATGGCGATGCGCTGTCGCTGTCCGCCGGAAAATTCATGGGGGTAGCGGTGTCGCATGTCTGCACTCAGGCCAACCTCTTCGAGCGCCTGGGAGACGATGCTGTCCTGTTCTTGAGGATCGCCTTGTCCCTGCACAGCCAGCCCTTCCGCGATGATTTCGAAAATGCTCATACGGGGGCTGAGGCTGCCGAAAGGATCCTGAAACACAACCTGAAGTTGTTTGCGAACCGGTCGCATCTGGCGATGCTTCAACTGGTCGAGCCGCAGATCGTTAAACAGAATCTCGCCCTTGCTGCTGATCAGGCGCAGAATCGCCATGGCCAGCGTGCTTTTGCCTGAACCCGACTCGCCAACAATCCCCAGTGTTTCACCGGCCGCCAGCTCCAGCTCAATACCATCTACCGCCTTATGCTGGTGCTGAACGCGCCGCAGCAGCCCGGTGCGCTTTTCGAACCATACTCTGAGTGAGCGCGTTTGCAGCAGGGGTCTGGCATCGGGGGTAGGAGGCTGAGGAGTACCATCCGGCTCGGCTGCCAGCAGAGCCCGGGTGTAGCTGTGTTGGGGCGCGTTGAACAGGGCCTGGCAGTCGTTGTGTTCCAGAATCCTGCCGGCATGCATGACACACACGCGATCGGCGACGCGGCGTACAATGTTGAGGTCGTGCGAAATCAGCAGAATAGCCATGCCCAGCTTCTGTTGCAGGGACTGCAGCAGCTCCAGAATCTGTTGTTGCACCGTGACGTCCAGGGCGGTCGTCGGTTCGTCGGCAATCAGCAGTTCCGGCTCGGTAGCCAATGGCATGGCAATCATGACCCGTTGCCGTTGCCCGTCCGAGAGCTGGTGCGGGTATTGGGCAAGGCGCTCTTCGGGGGCGTCAATA